>MDTD01113709.1_pt1 | contig 13439 bp, 9 predicted proteins | sample 811221 | NCBI WGS metagenome assembly MDTD01 (sample SAMN05326646, study PRJNA326480) | marine metagenome | isolation source: seawater | place: Pacific Ocean: South West | collected 2011
AGATGTCCGTTTTAGTTTAATTGAGGAGAAGAAAAGCTTTCTGGCCAAGCGTTTCGGTATTAAGAAAAATGCTACGGGGTGGGCAGAGGAATTGCTGTTGGCCCTCGAGGAGCGAGCGCTGTGGAATAAATATGGTCTCTAATTATTTATTTAATTGAATGATAGTTATGTTGGTGAGGCATAGCCCTTAAATAGGCATATAGTGAACCCCAGTAATTGGACAATCGTAAGTTGCGTTATCCTAGAAAGATAAGAAATGTTGGGTTTGAGCTAGGATCGTACGCATACTAGCTATGATGATGTTTGTGTGATTGACATGACACTTATTGACCAGGGCTGTAACCGCCTTTATTTTTGGAGGTATTTAACTGGGGGCACCGAATGCCTTGCCACACGGTAATGCTCAAGAGTATGGCTTTATAAATGTCCTCAAAAAATGCCTTTCAAACTCTTATCCTTAAACTCCATGAATTTTGGGCAACCAAGGGTTGCCTGATTTTGCAGCCTTACGATATTGAAGTTGGGGCCGGCACCTTTCATCCGGCAACGACATTACGTGCATTAGGACCAGACCCATGGAAAGTGGCGTATGTTCAACCTTCCCGCCGGCCAACTGACGGTCGATATGGAGAAAATCCTAACCGGTTACAGCACTATTATCAGTATCAAGTGATACTTAAACCTTCGCCGCTTGAAAGTCAGGAGCTATATCTAGAGAGTCTATCCGCAATTGGCATTGATATAAATCAACACGATATTCGGTTTGTTGAGGACGACTGGGAAAGTCCAACGCTGGGTGCGTGGGGTCTTGGATGGGAAATTTGGTGTGATGGAATGGAGGTGAGCCAATTTACTTATTTCCAGCAGGTAGGCGGTTTTGACTGTAAGCCAGTTTGTACAGAAATCACATATGGTCTTGAACGGTTGGCTATGCATGTTCAAGAGGTCGAGAACGTATATGATCTTGATTTCAACGGAGAGGGTGTGACTTATGGAGATATTTTTCGGGCGGCAGAGGAGCAATATTCCACTTATAATTTTGAGTGTGCAGACACCGAATTATTATTGCAGCATTTCCGTGACGCCGAAACAGAGTGTAAAAGTTTGACTGCGCGAGAATTACCCCTACCTGCTTACGATCATTGTTTAAAGGCGAGCCATACATTCAATTTGCTTGATGCTCGCGGCGTGATAAGCGTTACTGAGAGGCAATCCTATATTTTGCGAGTGCGTGCGCTCGCAAAAGCGTGTTGTAGAAGCTGGTTAATAAACCAGGGGCACCTGGTCGATGGCTGAATTACTTCTGGAAATCCTTGGTGAAGAAATACCGTCTAGGATGCAGAGCAAAGCTTGTGAAGATTTGAAGCAGTCAATCTGCCGTGGTCTTGAAGACTGTAGTCTAGAGTTTAACCGTGTTGAGGCTTATGTAACACCTAGGCGCTTAACTGTCATAGTAGATGGTATGCTAGAAACTCAGCCGGATGTCCGCGAGGAACGACGCGGTCCACGTGTTGATGCGCCAAAACGAGCTATTGACGGTTTTCTTGGCAGCATTGGTCTTCAAACTGTTGAAGAATGTGAGCAGCGTAAAACGGAAAAAGGAACATTTTTGTTCGCCATTTTAGAACAAGAGGGCCTCCCCACGATTGATATTCTGCCAAAATTAATAACTGCTTCGATCGAGCGAATTTCATGGCCAAAGTCAATGCGGTGGGGTGAAAATTCATTTCGTTGGGTACGCCCCATTCATTCATTGTTGGTACTTTTTGATGGAATCCCGGTCAGAGGTGCGCTTGATTTACAGGGGGAAAAAATACCTTTTGGAACGGTCACCTCTGGTCATAGATTTATGGCTCCTGATCTTTTTGAGGTAAAAGGCTTTGGTGATTACTGCGCAAAACTTAACAATGGATTCGTTATCCTCGATCCTGATAAACGCAAGAGGAAGGTAACAAAACAACTATCCAAGCTTGCCAGAGAAGCCGGTTTGCATGTTAAAGAGGATGATGAACTTTTGTCAGAGGTTGCCGGCCTTGTGGAATGGCCCGTTCCACTGATTGGTGATATCGATACTGCATTCATGTCCTTGCCGCCCGAAGTTCTCACAACAGCTATCAGGACACATCTAAAGTATTTTCTTTTTGAGACATCTTCGGGTGATCTTGCACCCCATTTTGCTACTGTCGCCAATATTGTGACCGAAGATCAAGGACGCGGGATCATTAAGGGCAATGAGCGTGTTCTTAGAGCTAGACTATCAGACGCATGCTTTTTTTGGGATAAGGATCGGGAAACAACACTTGCTAGTCGTATCCCAGCGCTCAGTGAGATTACCTTTCATGATAAGCTTGGATCATTAACTAACAAGGTTGAACGCATGCAGCATCTTGCAGTTGTATTGGCTCCACATCTTGATAGAGCAAAGGCTTCAGAGATAAAGGACGCCATACGTCTCTGTAAAACCGATCTTGTTACTCAAATGGTCGGCGAATTTCCTGAATTGCAAGGTAAAATGGGGCAATACTATGCGCTTAATGACGGAGAAAACGATCAAGTTGCTGAAGCTATCGCCGATCACTATCGTCCACGAGGGCCTGGCGATATTTGTCCTTCGGAACCGGTCTCTATCACTGTAGGATTAGCAGATAGACTTGATACCTTAGCCGGTTTCTGGGCCATTGGTGATAAGCCTACGGGATCGAAGGATCCATATGCACTCAGACGAGCTGTGCTCGGAACCATTCGACTCATTGTTGAAAATGAATTGAGAATACCATTACGTCCAGTCCTTGTCGCTGCACTCAAAGCGCAGGATCTAAATTGTGAGACAGTTTCCGTAGCAAATGATTTACTAAGTTTTTTCATAGATCGATTGAAGGTGCACCTGCGAGAGAAAGGCGTCCGCCACGATCTTATTTCAGCCATTTTCGCACTTGGAGACGAAGACGATTTGGTCCGATTACTCAGACGAGTCGATGCGCTGGCTGAGTTTGTTGACAGTGATGATGGAGGAAATTTGTTGGTTGCTTTTAATAGGGCCGCTAATATCCTCAAAATAGAGGAAAAAAGAGATGGTAGAGAATTTAGTGCGGAGATAGACGCAGCGGTTTTCGTGCAAGATGAAGAAAAAGAACTCGCAGCGGCCCTAGCAAGGGCGAGAGAAGATACCGATGCGGCGTTGACTAAAGAAGACTATGTGTCGGCGATGCATGTGATGGCAGCATTGCGAACGCCTGTTGATAATTTCTTTGATAATGTCACAGTTAACACTAAGGACGCAGCATTACGTACCAATCGCTTAAAATTGCTTTCAGGGATACGTCAAACTTCGCGCGCTGTCGCTGATTTCAATCAAATTGGGGGATAATTTGGATGGATAAATGGGTTTACAGTTTCGGTGCAAATGAAACTGCGGGCGATGCTAGTATGCGTGATTTACTTGGCGGTAAAGGAGCAAACTTGGCCGAAATGTCCAAGCTGGGATTGCCGGTACCTCCCGGATTTTCTATTACCACAGAAGTTTGCACACATTTTTATAGGAATGACAATGCTTATCCCGACACTTTGAAGGAGCAGGTCAATGAAGCATTATGCTTGATCGAGTCCGAAGTCGGCTGCAAATTTGGTAATTCAAAAAACCCATTACTGGTATCTGTAAGATCTGGCGCTCGGGTTTCGATGCCGGGCATGATGGATACTGTATTAAATCTCGGCCTTAACAAAATTACCGTAGAGGGGCTGGCTAAAAAAAGTGATGATACGCGATTCGCCTATGATAGTTATCGTCGATTTATTCAAATGTATGGTGATGTCGTCCTCGGAATTGACCATTACAATTTTGAGGAGATTTTGGATCTGAAAAAAGATGAGGCCGGAGTAACTCTCGATACAGAACTAACGTCAGATGATTTGAAGGCTATAATAGATGCATATGAAGAGAAAGTTTCCAGCGTGACTGGCAAGCCTTTTCCTCAGGATCCGGTGGAACAGCTTTGGGGAGCGATCGGCGCTGTTTTTTCAAGTTGGATGGTTCCACGTGCGGTCACATACCGTAAACTCAACAATATTCCGGAGAATTGGGGCACTGCGGTTAATATTCAGGCGATGGTTTTTGGTAATATGGGGGATAATTGTGCAACTGGCGTTGCTTTCACCCGCGATCCGTCAACGGGAGAAAACATATTTTACGGCGAATACCTTGTTAACGCTCAGGGCGAGGATGTCGTAGCCGGCATTCGTACACCACAACATTTGACAAAAGAGGGTAAGGAAGCAAATAAATCTCGCTTGCCAAGCATGGAAGAGGTCATGCCACAAGTTTTCGACCAACTCAAAGGTATTCGTAGTACTCTTGAACAACACTATACTGACATGCAGGATATAGAATTTACGGTGCAGCAAGGGAAGCTGTATATGCTCCAAACACGAGCGGGTAAACGGACAACGGCTGCCGCTTTGAAAATAGCTGTTGATATGGTGGATGAGGGATTAATCACTAATCAGACAGCTATATCACGTATCGAGCCATCATCATTAGATCAACTCTTACATCCCACTCTTGATCCAAACGCCAATAGAAAAATAGTTGCAAGTGGCCTCCCAGCATCACCGGGCGCGGCATCCGGTAAGGTCGTTTTCGACGCTGATGAGGCGGAACGGATATCGGCACGAGGTGAGCAAGTAATCCTTGTGCGAATTGAAACAAGCCCAGAAGATATTCACGGTATGCATGCTGCTGAGGGTATTTTAACTACTCGGGGGGGCATGACAAGTCACGCGGCCGTTGTTGCGCGTGGCATGGGGAGGCCTTGTGTGGCTGGCGCGGGTGAACTGCGGGTTGATTATAAAGCTAAAACTATTACTGCCCGTGACGTTGTGATTGAGGAAGGCGAAGAGATTACCTTAGATGGAGCTAGTGGTGACGTAATGGTTGGACGCGTTGCTACAATCCAACCAGAAATGTCTGATAATTTTCAACGGCTTATGACTTGGGCTGACGACATTCGTTGTCTGAAAGTCAGAACCAATGCGGAAACGCCGACAGAGTGTCGCATAGCTCGCGAATTTGGAGCAGAAGGTGTTGGCCTTTGCAGAACTGAGCACATGTTTTTTGAGTCAGACCGTATAATTGCTATGCGTGAAATGATAGTCAGCAATAACCTTAAGCAGCGTCGTGCTGCTCTCGCTAAACTACTTCCTATGCAAATGACAGATTTTCAGGATATTTTTCGTATCATGAAAGGACTTCCTATAACGATCCGTCTGCTTGATCCTCCGTTGCATGAGTTTTTGCCTAAAACTGACGAAGAGATTAGAGAGGTTGCAGAGGCAGCAGGTGTCTCGGCTGATGAAGTTCGCCGGCGAGCTGCGCAGTTAGAGGAGGCTAATCCTATGTTGGGGCATCGAGGGTGCCGTTTAGGGGTCACCTATCCTGAAATTTCAGCGATGCAAGCGCGTGCGATTTTTGAAGCCGCGTTAAGCGTAAAAGATGAGATTGGTGAAGCAGTTCAATTAGAAATTATGGTGCCGTTAGTGGCAACTGGTAGAGAAATTGAGATTATAAAAGAAGTGATAGATAGGGTTGCCAATGATATTGAGAAAGAAACAGGTGACACTCTCAAATACATTGTTGGAACGATGATTGAGTTACCTCGAGCGGCATTATGCGCGTCGGAAATAGCTAAGACTGCGAGTTTTTTTAGTTTTGGAACCAATGATTTGACACAAACTGCGTATGGTCTTAGCCGTGATGATGCTGGCTCTTTTAGTCAGGAGTACGAGGAGCAGGGCGTGTTCTCAGTTGATCCATTTGTAACATTGGATAGAGAGGGTGTTGGGGAATTGGTACGCATGGCTGCTGAACGGGGAAGGTCTGTAAGGCCTGACATCAAGCTCGGTATATGCGGTGAACACGGAGGAGACCCATCATCAATACAGTTTTGCGCGGAGATTGGTCTAGATTACGTTTCGTGTTCACCTTTCAGAGTTCCGATAGCACGGCTGGCTTTGGCTCAAGCTGCTATTTTGCAGAAGTAGAAACCGAACATAGTTCGTCCCAATTATATTCAGAAAAAAGTTCCATAAATACGACATAACAGTTGTATTTATTCATAGTTAGGTATTTGCAGAGAGTACTTCGAATACATCCCCATCAGTCTTGAAGCCCTCTACATGTCGCCTATGCCAAAGTGCATAAAATAAAAGCGTCCAAGCCGCAAAACTTGCATGCTTATCATTGGATCTAAATATGCGGATGACTTCATTTGGATTGCAGATTTGCTGAATTGCAGGCAGTCTTGCTACAAGAGGCCCAAGTTTTTCACCGCGTTGGCTAATCCAAAAACCTACGGGCACGGTGAAACCCCTTTTACGTGACAATGGCCCCGCTTGAGGCATAATTTTGCTCAACCATTGGCGCAAAATCCACTTCCCCTTACCATTTGAGATCTTCAATGAGTCTTTGAGCAGGAAAGCCATCGCTGCCACTTTTTTGTCGAGAAATGGCGTGCGTCCCTCCAGTCCATGCGACATTAAGCAACGATCAAGTTTTGTAAGGAGGTCATTAGGTAGCCAATCGCGACAGTCTGTGGCCTGCGCTATTTGAAGTTTACTGCGGGGGCTCGTTGATCCACTTGCTTCCATAGATGCAATGGAATCTCGCCACGCATGAGGGGGCTTTCTAAGGACTTTAAGTTTGTCAAAAGTGCCGCGCTTACGTATTGTTCGCCCGCCACGCCACCAAGGTCGCAGCAGTCGGCGGTACCGTCCATAACCCGCAAATAATTCGTCGCCTCCCTCTCCAGATAGAACTACCTTTAATTCTTGGGCAGCGACACTTGCTAATTTCCAAGTAGGCAAAATTGCATAGTCTGCTGCCGGGTCATCCATAGCAGCCGCTATTGTTGGAAGACTTGTCCAAAAATCTGCTTCGCTAAAAGCAACCTCGGTGTGGATTGAGCCAACTGATTCAGCAAGCTGTCGTGCGTGCTCACGCTCATCCGCAACTTCAGAAAATGCAAAGCCGATTGTAAATGTCTGCACCGGTTTTTCATTAAGTTTGGCCATCAGAGCGAGAATCGCTGAAGAATCAATTCCTCCCGATAAGAATAAGCCGTATGGCACATCGGAGCGTTGATGAACAGAAACGCTATCTTCTAGGACGGCATCAAGCGCTTCAATAGCGTCTCCGATCGGCTGGTCGGTGGTGGGCCCATCAGGTAGAGGTGGTAGATGAGTACGCTCTATTATTCTACCTCGTCGAATGACAAGTGTCTCTCCCGGTTTCACTCTCTCAACGCCCTTATAAATAGTAGTATGACCGCAAGTAAACTGCATTTGGAGTAATTCATCCAAACGGTTTTCATCAATTTCAGGTGCAAGTAGTCCCGCAGCAAAAAAGGCTTGTGGTTCTGAAGCAAAAGCGAACCCCTCTTTTGTTTCGGAAAAATAAAGCGGTTTAATTCCAAATGGATCGCGCGCTAGAACTAATTTCTCTTGCGCAGGATCGTGAAGAGCTATCGAATACATGCCACGTAAATTGCGGGCAAAATCTATTCCGTCGCGATGGTAAAGTGATATTGGGGGTTCACAATCGGAGCGCGTTTTAAAAACCTTTGGACCGAACTCTTCCCGTAGTTCGAGATAATTATATATTTCACCATTTGCGATAAGCGCTGTGCCGGCAGCGTCGTAGAGTGGCTGATCACCCGTTTCTAGGTCAATGATCGCGAGCCGTCGTTGCACCATTCCAACATTGCCTACGACATGGCGGCCTTCGCCGTCAGGACCTCGATGCGCAAGTGCTGACGCAAACGCATCGAGTACCGATTTGGCTGGGGGTTTGCCATTAAATGTCATCAGGCCAGCAATTCCGCACATTATTTTGTAACCACTGTAAAGAAGTTGCGGTAGAGCGAAGTAACTCGCTCTTCAGTAAAATTTTTCTCATACGCTTGGAAACCTTGTTCAGCAAGCGCGGTCGCGTAATCCCCTGAGGAAAGCACCGACCGTATCGAAGAAGATAGCGCAGACGAGTCGTTGAGAGGGGTTAAGAGTCCATTGAGCCCTGTTTGTATGAGCGCCTTTGGGCCAGTTGCTTCGGTGGCGACAACTGGTTTTTTCTGAGCCCATGCTTCCAGTACAACATTGCCTAGAGGCTCAACCCGCGAGGAGCAGACCAGTAAATCACAACTAGCAAGTAAGTTATTTGTGTCAGAACGCCATCCAAGAAATTTTACGCGATCAGAAATACCCAACTGTTTAGCTAGGTTCTTAAGTGCAAGTTGTTCTGGACCCTCCCCCGCAATCCATAAATACGTACCTGGCAATGATACCAATGCTTCCAATAATACATCAAAGGCTTTATTAGAATGCAACCGTCCCAGCGCTAGTAGTAGTGGTGCATCAGTTGGCGTATCCATCATTGATCGGTCGATAGCTTCTCCCGGAGTCCCGTCAACAAAATTTGGTAAATAATGGATTTGGTTTTTCGGCCAGCCCAAACCCGCAATGTATTGGCAAATATGCTCAGTGTTTGCCACCAAGTGATCACACTTATTATAGTATTTCAGATCATAATAGCCTCCAAGGCGGCCAATGATTAAATGGTTTCCTGGAGTGCAAAATTTAGCGGCACGGCTCATCCAGGCAAAAATGACATCAGGTGCATATTCGTTGGCTTGTCGCTGGAGCCGCCTTTTTGTTGTCCAATCAAAAGTGCTACCAAAGCGATATATTTCAAAGGGTATCCCTGCATCTTTTAAAATTTTTTCACGCTTGTTATTGGTTCTTATGGCGGCTGTTTGACTCACTCCAGTTTGAGCAAGTGCTGGCAAAAGTCGTGAGAAAAACTCTTCCGCACCGCCAACACGGGCCCCTGCCATGGCGTGCAGAACGCGTATCAATTCTCTTCCAATCGTGCTTTTAAGTACGAGAGTACTGGGTAAAGGCCTGCGAATAGAGCGTTGAGGAAGCCATAGGGGCCCTCTCTGTAGCCTTGTCGGCTTACGTAACATTTCCAAAATCGGGAAAACATGCGTCTGATGTTGCGCCCGAATGATCCTATATCACCGGATGAGCGAAGATCTGCGGCTCTAGCTGTCGTGTAACGGTCGAGCCGTTGAATCATGTCTGAAATATTTTTATCTACAAAATGAAACATGCGATTTTCGAGTTTTTTCCTCGGGCCTTTTAATTCAAGTGATGGATGGATGCGTTGGTTTCCCCACCGCTTATGTCCTTTTCGGAACAATCTCGGTGCAGCGCTGACACCCCATGAAGCTCCCCAGCCATAGCGAACCCTCGTCTCACCTATATAATTGTCAAAGGGAATGAGGAAATATCCTGCTTCCGTTTGTTCAATTGCTTCCTTTATTTCATTAGCAAGTAGGGTAGAGACTCTTTCATCGCTATCAACCTCCAGAATCCAATCACTATCGCAGGCCTGAATTCCCACGTTTCTTCTATCACCCTCCAAGTCCCAGTTACCCTCAATAAGGTGCTCTGTGAAACTGGATGCGATAAGTTTGGAATCGTCGGTGCACTTATCAAGTACAACCACCAGCTGATCCGCGAATGATAATCGTTTGAGGCATTCAGCAAGCTGTGTTTCTTCATTGTGAGCAACAACCAAAGCAGAGATGCTTTTTTGCTTAGCATTACCCATCTTGCATCCCTTTCACTTGATTCCATAATTTTACAAGAGCATCTTCAACGACTTTTACCTGCAATCCATCCATTAAAGTATCTGTTGTGCGATGATTGTAACCAGAAGTTCCGGTAAGTTCCTCAAAACTCTGTGGGGTTCTGACCCATCTACAGTGACTGCCCCAAGGGCCATAGAGTGTTTCGCGACTAGGTCCAAAAAGTCCGAGCGTTGGTATTCCAGTCGCAGCCGCCATATGCATTAATCCTGAGTCATTTCCTACAAAAAGCGAACATCGTTCCAGACATGCAGCTAGTGTCAATAAGCCGGTGGTCCCAACTAGATCGATGCGCTGGTCAGACGGGAGTGCTGCCAGAACTGGGTCTGCCTGATGACGTTCATTTGCCGAACCTAAAACTGCAACTGTTGCCCTAGGAAGTAAACCGTCCTGTGCAATAATTCGGGATACCAAGGCTGCGAAGTTCTCAGCACGCCATTGCTTGCCACGCCAGTTTGCTGCTGGTGCAACCGCCAGGATTGGGCCACATCCCGGTATTAATCTTGCAGCTTTTGTGCGCTCCTGAGAAGTAATCCAAATTCGTGGTGCCGGCGGTTTTTCCTCAAGGCCTATGATACGGGCTATGAATTTCACCCGGTGGCATTGTTCATCTGGTTTCGGGATCAAATGATGTTTTCTGTTCATCAGAAAATAACCCAGCGCCGATCGTCTTAAATCTACTATGATATCCCAACGAGTTTTAATAACCTGTATCCAAAGTGTGAGCCAATGGGAAGAAAGAGGCTTTTTCTTCATAATGATGCACCGCTCTAAACCAGGAGCGCGGGAGAATATTGGCGCAGGGATTGGTCCCGTAGCCACTGTGATCGCTGCTTTCGGATACGTGTTAGCGAAGTGACTTAGCAAACCCGTGGATAATATGGCATCGCCAAGTCTATTTGCGGTTATGAATAGAATACGCATTGCAGATGATTATAGTAGGGAATACCTTCGTGTTATAGATTGAACAATTGTTAAATGCCCTTGTGTGAAATGGCTAGGACGAAATAATGGTTTCATTCAGTATACTTCAAGATAGAGGTTTGCTTACTGTTGGTGGTGCAGATCGTTCAAGTTTTTTACAGGGACTAATTTCGAACGATATCAATAGTGTAACTCCAGATTGCGCTATTTGGTCTGCGTTACTCACTCCTCAAGGTAAGTACTTGTATGACTTTTTCATAACAGAGTTTGAAGGGCGGTATTTGCTCGATTGCGAAGCAGCACGTTTGATGGATCTTGGGCGGCGATTGAGCAAATATAAATTGCGAGCTTCGGTAGATCTAGGTAAAGAGGAAGGCATGGTGGTTCTTGCTGTCTATGGCGACGGAGTTGGTGAATGTTTTGGTTTAACTGAAAATCCTGGAGAGGTCGCAGCATTTCGCGATGGTATCGCCTTTGTTGATCCGCGGCTCGCTGATATGGGTGTGAGAACTATTCTTGGTAAAAAATCCGCTAAGGCAGCACTAGAGTCAATAGAGTTGGAAGAAGTATCGGCTGAGAACTATGATACATTCAGACTTGGCCTTGGTATCCCGGATGGTAGCCGAGATATGATTGTCGAAAAATCTATTTTGCTTGAGAGCAACTTTGAAGAACTTAATGGGGTTGATTGGGAGAAGGGTTGCTATATGGGCCAAGAATTAACTGCTCGGACAAAATACCGTGGGTTAATAAAGAAACGTATGGTGCCTGTAGATATTGAAGGTCATGAGCCTTCAATTGGGGCAGCTATTCTTTGCGATGAACGGCAGGTTGGAGAGATGCGCAGTGCCCGCTCAGGACTCGGAATTGCCCTGATGAGATTAGAATACTTAGAGCGGGCAGTAACAGGAGAGATTAAGCTTGTTGCCGAGGGTGCAATTATTACTCCTCGAAAACCGGAGTGGGCCGACTTTTAAGTGGTATAACTCATAGCTTGTTATTGTTCAGAGCTTTCTTGGTAGGAGCTACGTGGCGCAAAATACGGGGATCGATAATATCGATGGTCTCGCAAACTGATAGAGTAATAATTTTCTTGTACTTAACCTTTTGTATTTAGGGCTAACTTAGTTTATTCGTGACTCGCAAATTGCTCGTAACGACTCCCATTCCGCGCCGGTCAAAGCTGGGACATAATCATTCGTCGATTTTGGGCGGATTGCATCAATACGATCTTGCAAAGTTGGGTGAGAAGCAAAGTACTCAAAGATCCCAGTATTTTTTTTCATTCCCTCTGATTTTAACTTTTCGAAAAAAGTTACAAAACCGGCATTATCAATACTCGCCTTCGTTAATATGCTGGTAGCCAGGGAGTCTGCATCTGCTTCGTTCTTTCGTGAATACGATGAGGTTGCTAGTTGGAGTGCGATGCCAGATGCAAGATCTCCAGTGGCACCAGAAAATCCAGTGAGTGCACTTATAAGAATTGACCATCCATGAGCATGTATCAGGGCTTTTGTTGGGTGGCGCTCTATTACATGTCCTATCTCATGGGCCAGCACACCGGCAACCTCTTCTGGAGTGTCGGCTTTTGTTATGAGCCCACTCAGTAATACCACGTTGCCGCCAGGAGCGGCAAAAGCATTGACAGTCTCGCTTTTCAATACTCGGACTTTAAGGCTGTATGGGGTGTCAATAGATTTCTCCAGACGATATGTTAGCTTTTTCAGGGCGGCAATACCTTTCGGATTAGTACAATAATGAGTCTCTGGCCCAAGTACTTCGGTCACTATGCTTATTACTTGGTCTCCAAGTCCTTCTTCCCAATGCATTGGGATCATATCTGCCAATGGACCAGCAAGCCGGGGAAGTCCGTAGGTTGCAAAACCTATTGTACAAGTGAGCAAAATTCCGACTGAGATCAAAAGGATCTTATTATTTATGGAGTGTGGCGGGCGTGTCAGGTTCCCTGCATTTTTGCGCAAAACTTCACCGGCCGCTGGGTCTTCAATGGTGAGCCTTGCTCCTAGTATAGATCGATTAAGGATACGAATAGGACGATTATGACCAATTTCTTCTGCTAATCCGATGTCACACCACGCCCATTCGGCAGGTGGAACAGAACCCTTACCCTCAATTTGAATCCCGAACCCCGTCAAAATAATTTCAACGGGATATGCAGCGGCTGTAACACCATCGTTATATTGGGCTTTGAACTGTGTCTTTTCAGTTATCTTAGAAAGCATCTATATTGAGCGCATCTGCAAGGCCTTCGCCCGATTTTGGTTTAACCTGCTGGCTTTGAAACAATTTCTCGGGTGAAAAAGAGCCAGAAAGGCTCAGGCTGTTAAATATTTTAGTTAAGTGTCTATGCATTAAAATTATCGGCATAAAAAGATAAAAAGCAGTAAAGATTATTATCGTATACGCTTGGCTTGCCAGCTCATTACTCATAAAAACGGCAACCATGAGTAGGACTAAACTGCCAAAAATCATAAAGAAAAATAAAGGAAGATAGATTTGGATAATATTCCACGTTGTTAGGTTCGATAGAGCGGACATGTCTTCAAATTTTATTGAACTGCAAAAATGGCGAATTGAAACTGCTTTATACCAAACTGTTGTGATGGGCAGCAAACAAAAGAAGATGAGTGGTAGCAACAGATAACGCAGAAATTCCAACGAATGAATATGCTGTATATCTTGAGAAAGGGATGCAAACACTGCTGAAACATGTGGTTCTACCGCGGTGTATATAAGCAGCGCCAAAATAATTGTGGTGCTCAAACAAATTACCCACGCATGCATTAGAGTACG
>MDTD01198247.1_pt1 | contig 13432 bp, 18 predicted proteins | sample 811221 | NCBI WGS metagenome assembly MDTD01 (sample SAMN05326646, study PRJNA326480) | marine metagenome | isolation source: seawater | place: Pacific Ocean: South West | collected 2011
TCCAGAATAGTACTTAACCTATGTGCTACTATTATAGTGGTAATATTTTTTTGAAAACTTTTAAGCACTTTGTTTACTTTTGATTCAGATCTATTATCTAGAGCACTAGTTGCCTCATCTAATAATAATATTTTTGGCTGTTTAATAAGTGCTCTAGCAATAGAAATTTTTTGTCTTTCACCACCTGATAAATTTAATCCCCTATCTCCTGTTATTGTTTTATAAGATTTTTTTAATTTAATAATAAAATTGTGCGCATCAGCTTTTTTAGAAGCTTCAATAATTTGAAACTTTGAAGCCTTTGGATTAGCTATAGATATATTTTTTATTATTGAAGTATCAAATAAAATTACGTCTTGAGAAACTAATGCTATGCTATCTCTTAAGCTTTTAATTTGTAATTTTTTTATATTTTGATCATCAATATATACATTGCCCTTTACAGGATCCATTAGTCTTGGAATTAAATTTATAAATGTTGATTTACCTGAACCATTTGCACCAACAATTACAACTTGTTCACCTGGGCTAATTATACAGTTGATTTTTTTTAAAGTATATTCTTCTTGGTTATAGTAGTAACTTACATTACTAAATTTTATTTTACCCTTTAATGAGTTCAAAATCTTTTTACTTTCTGTTGTATCTATAAGACTTTTCTTTTTAAGCAAACCCTCTAGTCTTATTAGTGAAGCTGCCCCTTCCTGAAGAATTGTATTCAGGGTACCCAAGGCTCTAGCTGGCTGTACTGCTATTAATAAAGCACTAATAAATCCAGTAAAGGACCCTAAATCAGAATTATTGTTTAAAATTCTTATTCCTGCTAAGACTAGTACAATTGAAATTGCAAGTCCTCCTATTATTTCTAGAGTTGGTTCTATTTTTGCTCTAACTCTTATTATTTTAATATTCCCTTCATAAATATTTTCAAATTTTTTTATAGCATTTTTTTTTTGCAAACCCTCTAAATTATATGTTTTTATTACTCTTATTGCAGAAAAACTCTCACTTAAAAATGCACTGGCTTCAGAAATTTTTTTTTGTAGTTTTAATGATATATCTCTGGTTTTTTTTCCTATTTTTATAACAGGTCCTATACAAATTGGGTAAACTAGTAAAACACATATTGTTAAAACCCAATCTAAATAAAACATACTAATTATCAGACCTAACAAGATAAAAACATCTCTTATTAGATTATTTAAAGTTCTAATTATTGATTCTTTTAGAATATTTAAATCATTGATAAATCTTGACTGTAATGAACCAGCATTTTGATTATTAAATATAGTTACATCAAATTCTAAAACTTTATTATATAGATGAAATTGAATATCTTTAATAATACTATTTGCGATTATCCCAACATATAATGTTTGGAAATAATGAGCAAAACCTTTGATAAAGGTAGTCCCTAATATCAATACTGGTAATAAAAAAATATATTGCTTATTTTTTTCTGATATCACATCAAAAGCAAAGTCTATTATTAATGGATACATAGAAGTTGCCATTGCTACTATTAACATTAAAACATTTGCTATTATAAATTTTTTTTTTTGTTTAAAACCCCACTTCTTTAAAAGTTTTAAATATAAAAAAAGTGTAGATAATCTATTTTGCTTTTTTGACATTATTATAATATATTATTTTTTTAACTATTTAAAAACATGAAAAATTATTGGACCAAATCAAAAGTAGAAAAACTCTCCAAATTATGGGGGCAAGGGGTATCAGCTAGGGATATTGCAGAAAAGTTAGGAGATGTAAGTAGAAACGCCGTAATAGGAAAAGCCAATAGACTTGGTCTTTCAAAAAAGCTTTCTTCTGAAAGTCAAACTATAAAAAAAGAAATAAATGCATCTTCATTAGTACCTAGTATGAATGGTTGTAAATGGCCTATAGGACATCCCGGAGATAATGATTTCTATTTTTGTGGTAAGCCGGTAATTCCAGGAAAACCTTATTGTGGTGAGCACTGCTTAATTGCCTATAGAAGAAAAGATAGTCATCAGAAAGTAAAAAAGTTTTTTAAGCTAAATACTGAAGTTTAAGTTTAATTTCTAGCGTTTTTAGATAGTCTGTCTAAAGCTTCATTAATAACTTCTTTAGCTATAGAAGCTAGATTTTGATCCAACCATTCTCTCACCATCTCTCTGGTTGCATTGGTCACAGATTTATAAATTATTTCTTTAGTGTCATCGGTATCAAAAACGTCTGAAAATCGCATTAGTTCTGCTCTTACCGCTAAAGCTACGTCATCACTAATTAAACCTGTCAAGTCTAAGTCTAAGTTTTCTTCGGAGGAAGCTTTCTTTTTAATAAGGTTTTTTTTATATTTATTTTCTAAATCTAAAGAAACGCTATCTAATTTTGATTCAGGTTCTTTTTTAACTTTAACATTTGCTTCATTATCAATTGAAACACTCTCAGCTTCTTCAACTAATGATTTAATTGATTTTCTTATATCTTCTGGGCTTCTTTTATCCATAAATAATTATAGCATAAATGTGAAATATGAAAAAAACTTTTTTTAAATATTATTTAATGATTAAGCTTAATCCAATTTTTAGTTAGATCTCCATAAAAGACTGAATAGTAAATAAAGCTATCATTATCATTGGAAATTTGACTAGATACATTCTCTAAAGTATTTTTTTCTTGTTCAAGCAAATAATCTGTATTTTTATTTTTTCTCTTACTTTCGTGCCTGATATTATTTATGATATTTAAATACATAAATATATAAACGACGTATAATTATTTTTTTTAATATCTATAAAGGAAAATTTATGAATAATTTTACAAATAAAATAAAATCTTTAAAAAAGAATAGGGATAAGCAAATTAAAAAATTAAGTAAGTTACTAAACCTTTTAGTTTCTGCTGAGTGGGATATGGTAACCAAATCTTATGAACAGAATGATAAAATAGGTTTATCAGCTTCTAAAGCAATAGCTGATTCTAGTAAGAATGTACAAACAGCAATTTCTCAATTAATTCTTGCGGACTTTTCAGAAATTGAAAAAAATGAAAGTAACGCAGAAAAAGCACAAAATATTCAACAACTTAAAAAAGTTGTACTGGGTAAAAATAAGTAGTGTCAACTTCTAAAAAGGCAGCTTTAGTATTTGGTGTTTCTGGTGGTATTGGAAGCAATATTTATAGTATTTTAAAAAGAAAAAAGTTCGAAGTATATGGGTTTTCTAGAACAGCTGAGCCCAATAATAATATCATTAGTGAAAAATACTTAAAAGATCTATCCATTAAATTTATAGAACAGAACATAAAAATTAAAATTTTTATAAATGCTATAGGATTTCTTCATGATAATTATTATTCTCCAGAAAAAAAGCTACAAGATATAAACCAAGAGTATATGAAAAAATGTTTTGAAATTAATACCATACCTACTGCATTAATGATTAAATACTTTTGTCCATTAATGATAAAAGATGAAAAGTCAATATTTGCCTCAATCTCTGCTAAAGTAGGAAGTATATCGGATAATTATTTAGGAGGATGGTATAGTTATAGAGCATCTAAAGCAGCCCTGAATCAGATTATTAAAACATCCTCTATTGAACAAAAAAGGTTTAACAAAAACCTTATAATGGTGTCTGTTCATCCTGGTACGGTCAACACAAGACTTTCATACCCTTTTATAGGAAAAAGAAAAGTTCAAACGCCGTCTGAAGCAGCAATAAAAATAATTAACTTATTAGAAACATTGACTTTAAAAGATAGCGGTCTTTTTTTTGATTACAATAAAAATATTATTCCTTTTTAAATGATTAATAACTATAAAATAAAATCTAGGGTAATAAAAAACGTAAACGGATTAGATGTATATGTTCTAGAAAACAACGTTAAAGTTAAAAAGAAAAATGTTATTTTATTGCTGCATGGTTTTCCTGAAATCTCATTCAGTTACAGATATATAATGTTACTTTTTGAAAAAGCTGGTTATTATTGTATAGCCCCAGATCAAAGAGGTTATGGACAAACAAAATCAAAAGTTAAAGAAACACTTAATTCATTTAGTGTTTTAAACTTAGCAAGAGATATGTCCTGTTTAATGGTAAAATTAAATATAGATAAATATCATCTTATAGGTCATGATTTTGGAGCATACGTAAGTTCTTATTTATGTCTTTTAAGCCAAAAAAATATATTAAGCTTAACTTTAATGAGTATGCCTTTTCCTGGTCCTCCCATTCTTGAAAATATCAGTAAAATGTTTAGAATGAATCAAAAGCTAGCCTTATTAAAACCAAAACGCAAACACTACCAATATTATTTCTCCTCATATGGCGCAGAAAACAATATAATTAAATGTAAACAAGGTTTAAATAATTTCTTAAGAAGTTATTTTTATTTTAAAAGTTATGATTATAAAGGAAATAGTCCCTTTAAATTAAAAAGCTTTACAGCTAAAGAAATATCTAAAATGCCAGAATATTATATTATGAAATTAAATTTGGGTATGGCTCAAACAGTAAAAAAATATTCTCCTACTAAAATAGAAGTGACAGGGTGTACTTGGCTTAATGAGGTTGATTTAGCTTATTATGTTAAAAATTTTCTAAAATCAGGTATAAAAAAACCTTTATCTTGGTATAAGGTAATGTTAAGTAAAAAAGAAAAGTTACGAATAATAAAACTTAACTTGCCTAAGTCTGTTTATATACCATCAATATTTATCTCTGGAAGCGCAGATTGGGGCATGTATCAAAAACCAGGAGATTTAGAAAAAATGGAAAATGTTTTTTTAAAAAATTATTATGGTAGATTTATAATAAAGCAAGCTGGTCACTGGGTTCAGCAAGAACAACCTAATAAAACTTTTGATATTATTTTTAAATTTTTAAAAAAAACCTAACTATTATGGCAGTTTTACAAATATTGAAAATGGGGCATCCAATATTAAGAAAAAAGGCATCAGAGGTAAAAAACTTTGAAGAAGTATCTGAATTAATTTTAAATATGAAAGATACATTGAAATTTATTGGAGCAAGCGGCCTTGCAGCACCTCAAGTAATGATTAGCAAAAGAGTAATAGTTTATAGAGTTAACAAGAACCGTATTCCTCTTAAAAGTAAATTTAGCACTAAACCCTGGACTTATATGATTAACCCTGAAATAACTCCTATCACCAAAAAAAAGAAGATGTTTTGGGAAAGATGTCTATCACTACCAGGATTGCATGCAAAAGTGCCTAGATATGATAAAATTTTTGTTAAGTACTATACTCCTGATAATAAATTAGTAGAACATGAGGCTCACTCTACATGGGCTGCATTAATACAACACGAATATGATCACTTAAATGGAATACTATATCCTATGCAAATGAAAGACTTCACTTATTTTGGATATAATGACTCACCAGGAGATATTGCAAGGGACGCCATTAAAAATAAAGAATCAATAGATCCATTGTTTTTAGACTTAGTAAAAAAGTGGCCAAAATAAAAAACTATTTAATTTTTTTTTTAGTAATCCGTTATTATAATAATAACTTAAAATTTAAACTATGATTACATTATCTGATGCTATTTTAGCAATAAACCCTGATGCTGAGTTTGATTATGATGATATCGATAATATATTTTGGAGAAGAAAAACTAAACCAATTTCTAAAGACCTAATTTTACAAAAATACAGAGAGTTAAAAGATATAGAGCTGGAAAGGGCCGCATTTGAGCAAGCTAATCAACTATCTATATTTGGAAAAGCACTAAATAATGTTTATAACAATAGGATATTACTTTTTAAGTACAGGCAAGCACTAGCAACTAGTAGCATAATTATTTCATTAGTATTTGTATTAACAAATAATTTTCATAAAGTTAGATATACTATAGTCACCGACCCTTATGGCACCGAATTTGTATACGATAGGTTTACAGGTAAATTAAAAAAAAAAATAACTTACTAAATTAGAGCAACATTTTTCTCTGGTTTAGGAGAGAAAAATGAAAAAACTAAGTAAATTAAAATTTTTTTCAGATAATTTAATTAATAAAAGAAATTTTTTTGTTAATTTATTAATAATTTCTTCCCTAACATTTGTATTATTTAAGAATATAGATAATATTCGTTACACCTATCTCAGTTCAGATGATGGTAAAATGTATAAATACGACAGATTTTTCTCTACTCTAAGGCTTAGCGAATAATGGCAGAAGTAATATTTTTAGTTATTGTCGCAATATGTATTATTGCATTATTTGCTATAGAAGGTAATAGAGCTAAACAATTAGAAAAGCTAGAAAATAGAATTGAGTTTTTACAAGATAGATTATTAGAGTTAGCAACCAGAACTGATATTCAGGATGCATTACTCAAGCTTAAAGCAAATGATCCAGATAGAAAGCTGCTTAAAGTGACTAATAAAGAAACAGGAAATGTAAAACTTAGAGTGATCACAAAAGATGGAAAAGAAATCCAAGATGTAAAAATTACAAGCTAATTTTTAGGCATATGCCTATTTTTTATACAATAATTATTAAACAATTATATTGTAATTAGCACTGCTTTTGATATTTATATATTTTTAACTATAAAGGAGTATAAATTGTTTAAATACTTATTTCTTATTTTAGGCTATGTCATCTCGACTAATTTAGCCTTTGCAGATGGCCATGAGGCAGCTGAAGTTGCTGTGGCAGATCCTGCAGAAATTTCATTTGTTTTTAATACATTATTATTTTGTATAGGTGGTTTTCTAGTAATGTGGATGGCTGCTGGTTTTACGATGCTTGAAGCAGGACTTGTTAGAGGTAAAAATACTGTAGTTATTTGTATTAAAAATCTAGGATTATTCTCTATTGCTGGACTTGCGTATTATTTAATTGGTTATAATCTAATGTATGCTGGTGTTGATGGAGGTTACATAGGTTCAATTAGTATTTGGTCAAGTGGCGTAGGTAGTGCTGATGATTTAGTTGGTCAAGCTTATTCACCGGCATCAGATTGGTTCTTCCAGATGGTTTTTGTTGCTACTACTGCTTCAATAGTTTCTGGGGCATTAGCAGAAAGAATTTTAATATATCCTTTCTTTGCATTTATTTTAGTACTCACGGCTTTTCTTTACCCTATATCAGGTTCATGGCAGTGGGGAGGCGGATGGCTCAGTGAAATGGGCTTTTCTGATTTTGCAGGCTCTACTATAGTTCATTCTGTAGGTGGTTGGGCTGCACTAGTCGGAGCATTAGTATTAGGAGCAAGAAAAGGTAAGTTTAATGACGATGGTTCTGCTAACGTAATGCCAGGATCATCTATTCCTATGGCTACCTTAGGAGTTTGGATACTTTGGTTAGGTTGGTTTGGTTTTAATGGAGCTTCTCAACTAGCACTTGGTTCATACGCAGATGCAGACTCAGTTGCTACTATATTTGCAAATACTTCAATGGCTGCAGCAGGAGGCGTGTTAGCTCCTATGATTTTAAGTAGACTAATGTATGGAAAAACTGATATTGGTGCTACATTAAATGGTGCTATTGCAGGTTTAGTGAGTATAACCGCAGAACCTTTAACACCTTCAATTGGTCAAGCAATAATTATAGGTGGTATAGGTGGTATCATTTGTATGTTTGGTATGAAACTATTAGATAAGCTTAAAATAGATGATGTTGTGGGCGCTATACCAGCTCATTTATTTGCTGGTATATGGGGCACGCTTATAGTTCCATTTACTAATGGTGATACCTCATATGTAACGCAAATCATTGGAATATTAGCTTTTGGTATATTTACCGTTATTGGTTCTACCATAGTTTGGTTTATACTTAAATCTACTGTTGGCATTAGGGCTAACGAAGACGATGAAGAATATGGCTTAGACTATACAGAAGCAGGTCAGGTTGGGTTAGAATACGTCTCAAAGAAAAAATAACCTTTCCTTCAAAGAGTAGCAAAGGAATTTTTCCTTTGCTACCTCCCTTTTTTTATATATTATTCTAATATGAACTCTTTAGTAATACTGATTAGTCAAATAGTAGAACTGTTTATTTGGCTTTTAATAATACAGGCTATTTTAAGTTGGCTCATAGCTTTTGGGATCATTAACACACAAAGTAGCTTTGTTAATATGGTTGGTAATTTTTTGTATAAAATTACTGAACCACTTTTAAGACCAATAAGAAAGTTCTTACCTGATTTTGCTGGTGTTGACATTTCTCCAGTCATTTTAATTATACTACTTATATTTTTCAGAAATTTACTGTTCGAATATAGCGGCTTAATTAACTTTAGTTAGTTTAACCCCTAAACCTTAATGACTTAAGTTTTATAAAACCTTCGGCATCTTTTTGATTATAAATTTTATCTTCTTCAAAAGTTGAAAGATCTTTATTGTATAAACTATATTTAGACCTTCTACCTTTTACAGTAATAGTTCCTTGTCTTAAAAATAATTTCACTTCCCCTTCTACTCTTTTTTGACTATTGTCTATCAAAGCCTGTAACATTTCTCTTTCTGGACTAAACCATAAACCATCATATATCAATTGAGCATATTTTGGCATAATCTCATCTTTCAATGTAGTGGAAGGACCATCTAATGTTAGACTTTCTATTGCTCTATGAGCCTCTAATAAAATAGTACCTCCTGGAGTCTCATATACCCCTCTTGATTTCATACCTACAGTTCTATTTTCAACTAAATCTTTTCTACCTATACCGTTCCTTCCGCCTATAATATTTAAAATTTGCATAGCTAAAAAAGGTGACAATCTTTTATTATTAACTTTTTCCAAATCACCTTTTTTAAAACTTAAGATTACATCCTCACCTTTGCTGCTAGCTTTGCTTGGGTCTTTTGTCATCCTAAACATTTTTGCGTCAGGGCTTTCCCAAGGATCTTCTAATATTTTTCCTTCATAAGAAATATGCAACAGGTTAGCATCCATAGAATAAGGTGGTTCTTTTTTCTTGCTACCTGGCACTGGTATCTTATTCATTTGTGCATATTTGATTAGCTTTGCTCTTGAATTTAAACTCCATTCTCTCCAAGGAGCAATAACTTTAATACTTGGATTATGAGAATAGTAACCTAATTCAAAACGAATTTGATCATTACCTTTACCCGTAGCTCCATGAGATACGTAATCTGCTTTATATTTTTTTGCTATCTCTATTTGTTTTTTTGCAATCAAAGGCCTTGCTATTGCTGTGCCAAGTAAATAGTTTCCTTCATATAAAGTATTGGCTCGAAACATAGGGTAAATAAAATCTTTAGCAAAAATGTTTTTAAGATCTGCTACTATAACTTTCTTAGCACCCATTTTTACAGCATTTCTTTTAGCTATTTTTAATTCATCTTTCTGCCCAATATCTGCAATAAAAGCAATGACATCTAAATTTTTTTCTATTTGCAACCATTTAAGAATAACTGAAGTATCTAAACCTCCTGAATATGCTAATACTACTTTTTTTTTCATAAATAATCCTTTCAAAAAGATTTTAGTTGACCACAAGCGGCTAGTACATCATCTCCTCTTGGCAATCTAACTGTTGCTACCAATTTACCTTCATCTAAAATAAATTTTTTAAATACTTCAATTTGATCTGACGAAGAAGCCTTGTAGTTAGATCCTGGCCATGGATTAAAAGGTATAAGGTTTATTTTAGCTTTGAAAGGCTTTATTAGTTTAACTAATTCTTTAGCATCTTTAATACTATCATTAATTCCATCCAACATTATATACTCAAAAGTTATTCTTTTGTGCTTTCTTTTTTTACTATAATCCTTCAAAGCCTTTAGTAAATTTTCTATAGGCCATTTTTTATTAATTGGAACTAAAATATCTCTTATTTCATCAAAGGCTGCATGAAAAGATACAGCTAAATTAACATCACTATCTTCTTTAAAATCTAAAATTTTAGGTACTACTCCTGATGTTGACAATGTTACTTTTCTTTTTGAAAAAGCTAAACCTTTTTGATCTGTAATTACGTTAATAGACTTTATAACATTATCATAATTTAAAAGAGGTTCTCCCATTCCCATAAATACAATGTTGGTTATTTTTTTTTTTATCAGTTTTATTATTCCAATCGTTCAAAATATTTTTTACATACATTACTTGTCCTAATATTTCTGACGTACTTAAGTTCCTTGAAAACTTCATAGTCCCAGTATGGCAAAAAGAGCACGACAAAGAACAACCTACTTGTGAAGAAACACAAATTGTACCTCTATTTTTATCGGGGATATAAACTGTTTCTATTTCTTTGCCATCTTCTAATTCGAATAACCATTTTCTAGTTCCATCTTTAGATAATAAACTTCTACTTACCTTAAACTGAGATAGGTAATATTGCTCGTTAATTTTATTAATAATATTTTTAGAAATATTATTTAACCCTGATAGTTCATTTATCCCTTTTACATATAGCCAATTCCAAAGTTGCTCTGCTCTAAAAGCCTTTTCATCTAAATCAATAAAAAAAGATTTTAGTTCTGCTAGTGATGTATTATATATATTTTCTCTCAACTGACTTAACTACAGTAATCATTAATTTTATTAAAGGCTTTTGCAAAGCCATTTAAAGAATAAGTATCCTTAGTTTTAGTTCCTCTTTTAGATTGCCCAAAAGCAGTTAATTTATCACCTTTAATCATAGCTTCTATTATTTTTTTATCTTTTTTAGTTTTTGACGCAGTCCAGGCAGTTTGTCCAAAAGTATTAAGTTCAAATTTATTTTTATTATCAATTTCTATGAGTGCTTTACTATCTTCAGTAAATGAGTATCCAAAATCAATGCCAACTGCATTCTTATTTTTATTTTCAAGGTTATTTCTATAAACAACTATTCTTACACGTCCTCTTACTTTGTAATCTCCTTCAGATTTTTCAGGTTGAGCTATCATATAACATAAGGATTTAGATTTTGCATAAACACTCCACTTTTCAAAGTTTCCAATCTTTTTAGTACCATCATCTTCAGACATTACTTTAAAACTAAATAATAGTAGAAAAAAGTTTATTAAAATAGTTATATATTTAAAATTCATATTTACTCCATTTAAGTATTAGGTAAAAATAGTTTTAATTTAAAATATAGTTAAGGTCTATAATAAAATGTATAGTGTAGTTGTAAAAAAATATGGTGATCCTGATATACTTGAGTATGTAAAATCAAAATCTCAAGATATAGTTGATAAATCTGTAAAAATAAAAGTCAGTGCATGTGGTGTAAATTTTGCAGATGTATTAACTATAAAAGGTAGGTATCAGGAAAGACCAAGGCCCCCATTTTCTCCTGGGCTTGAAATTTCAGGCAAAATAATAGGTATAGGGAAAAATGTAACTGAACATAAAGTTGGAGACTTAGTGATGTCTATAATGAAATATGGCGGTTATAAGTCTGAAGTTGTGGTACCTAGTGAAAATACTTATAAAATTCCTTCAAATATGCCCTTAGAAATTGCTGCTGGATTTCCTGTGATATATGGCACTGCTTATAGTGCTTTAGTATCTAGTGCTAAAATTAAAAAAGGCGAAACTTGTTTAATTCTCGGAGCAACTGGAGGGGTAGGCATAGCAGCAGTTGAAATAGCTAAAGCTTTAGGGTCAAAGGTAATTGCTTGTGGAGGAAGTGACAGTAAATTAAAAAGTTGTATATCCAAAGGTGCTGACTATGTCATTAATTATAAAGAAAAGATTCTTAGAAATGAACTTAATAAACTTAATATAAAAGAAATAGATGTTGTGATTGATATGATTGGAGGACAATATGCTTTAGACTCAGTAAAATCTCTTAAATGGAACGGAAGATTTGTTATAGTAGGTTTTGCTTCAGGAAATATACCTAATCTTCCAGCTAATAGATTACTATTGAAAAATGCTAGTGCTATAGGTTTGTATTGGGGAGAACTAGCATATAGAGAGCCGAATAGCATTAAAAAAGATTTCTTAAAATTAGAAGAATTATATAATAGAAATTTATTAAGACCCAATAATCATAAAACCTTTAAACTTGAAAATGCCTCTGAAGCATTACAATATTTACTAGAAAGAAAAAATGTAGGCAAACTAGTTCTGAAAGTTAACTAAAATCTAAATTAGCTTCAGTGCTGTTTATGATTTCTTGCTTACTAATATCAGGAGCAATCTCTAAAACTCTTATACCCTGATCAACCTCAAATACCCCCAAATTAGTTATTATTAGATTAACAACCTCTTTCCCTGTTAATGGTAAAGTACACCTAGTGACTATTTTTGGACTTCCATCTTTAGCATTGTGATCCATTAGCACTAATACTTTCTTCACTCCAGCCACTAAATCCATAGCGCCCCCCATGCCTTTTACCATTTTTCCAGGTATCATCCAGTTAGCTAAATCCCCTGTCTCCGATACCTGCATTGCTCCTAGAATCGACAAATCAATATGACCTCCTCTTATCATTGAAAAGGAATCCGCTGATGAAAAAAAACTTGAGTCCGCTAACGAAGTTATTGTTTGTTTGCCTGCATTAATTAAATCTGGATCTTCTTCTCCCTTTTTAGGAAAAGGTCCCATACCCAACATTCCATTCTCACTTTGCAGAGTAATATTACTTTTTTTACTTATATAATTAGCAACTAATGTTGGCATACCTATACCTAAGTTAACATAGAAACCATTTTCAAGTTCTTTCGAGGCTCTTTCGCACATTTGTTCCCTAGTCCAAGCCATTAATTAACCTTCACTTAAGGTTAAGTTTTCTATTGCTTTGGTATAGTTGCGTCCTTCTAATATCCTGTTGACATAAATTCCTGGAGTATGAATGTGATCTGCATCTAGTTCACCTATTTCGCAAAGTTCTTCTACTTCTGCAATAGTTACTTTACCTGCTGTTGCCATTACTGGATTAAAGTTCCTAGCTGTCTTTCTATAAATTAAGTTACCAGATTTATCGCCTTTCCATGCCTTTACAATTGATAGATCAGCTACTAAACCTGTTTCCATTATATATTCTTTTCCATTAAAAGACTGATGTTTTTTATTTTCGGAAACTAATGTACCTACACCTGTAGCAGTAAAAAATGCTGGTATACCTGCTCCTCCAGCTCTAATTCTTTCTGCAAGTGTACCCTGAGGGTTAAACTCTAACTCTATCTCACCAGACAAATATTGTTTCTCAAATAATTTATTTTCTCCTACGTAAGAAGATATTGCCTTTTTTATTTGCTTCGTCTCTAATAAGAGACCTAAGCCTTGCCCTTCAGTACCTGCATTGTTTGAAATAACAGTTAAATTTCTTACTCCACTATCCCGTAAAGCAAGTATTAAATTTTCTGGTAACCCGCATAAACCGAATCCTCCTGACATAACTATCATTCCATCAAAAAGAATTCCTTCTAATGCCTCTTTAGGCTCTTTATAAACTTTTTTAAATACTTTATCTTTCATCTTATAGATAATAAAATAAAATAAAAAA
>MDTD01028805.1_pt1 | contig 13431 bp, 12 predicted proteins | sample 811221 | NCBI WGS metagenome assembly MDTD01 (sample SAMN05326646, study PRJNA326480) | marine metagenome | isolation source: seawater | place: Pacific Ocean: South West | collected 2011
AGGAGGCAAAAAAAGAATTTACTTCAATTCAGGCTGGTGATGTGCCGACTACGTGGGCAAATATAGATGATTTCAAACGAAAATTTAATTTTGAGCCTAAGGTTTCAATAGATAAAGGTATTACTAAATTTGTGGAGTGGTTTATTAACTACTATAAATACTAAGAAATATAATTATTAATTAATATTTATGGAAACAATAAAAAAATTACTTGATCTCTTATCAGTTCATGAACGTAAGGAAGCAAGTTTATTATTGCTAATGATATTAGTGATGGCACTGCTTGATATGATTGGAGTAGCTTCAATACTTCCATTCATTGCTGTACTGACTAATCCACAGTTAGTTGAAAGCAATCAATTATTAGCAACTTTATATTCAGTTGGCAATTTTCAAAACATTGAGGAATTCTTTTTTGCATTAGGTTTGATAGTATTTTTAATACTTTGCTTATCATTAATCTTCAAGGCACTTACTATATATTCTCAGTTAAGATTTGCTCTATTAAGGGAATACACTATAGGAAGACGTTTAATAGAAGGTTACTTACATCAGCCTTATAGTTGGTTTTTGAATAGACATAGTTCCGATTTAGGAAAAAATATTCTCTCGGAAGTAGGAGCTGTTATTAGTGGAGGTATAATGCCAATGATAACAGTAATTGCACAAGGTGCGGTTACAATCTCTTTAACAGTACTTTTATTGATAGTTGATCCACTATTATCAATGCTAGTAGCATTAGTTCTCGGTTCTTTATACACATTGGTATATAAAAGTATTAGTAAGTATTTGGATTTTATTGGCATCGAAAGGCTTAAAGCAAATCAGGATCGATTCAATGCAGTAAGTGAAGCTTTTGGTGCGTCGAAGGAAGTAAAACTAGGAGCACTTGAAAGTATTTACCTAAAAAGATTTTCAAAACCAGCACAAACCTATGCCTATAATCAGGCTACGGCGCAAGTAGTAGCTCAAATTCCAAGATTTGCACTTGAGGGCATAGCTTTTGGTGGGCTTCTTTTAGTTGTTTTATATCTTATGATTCAAAGTAATACTTTTGCTGAAACTCTCCCATTAATTGCTTTATACGCTTTCGCAGGTTATCGTTTACTACCTGCCCTTCAACAAATTTATGCATCATTAACACAACTTCGATTTGCTAGGCCGGCCCTTAATGCGCTACATAGTGATTTTATGGGATTAAAGCCTATTGAAAAAATATCAGATACAACAAAATTCAATTTTAAAAAGAATATTGTTTTAAGCAATATTTCTTATTCATATCCAAATTCAGAAAGAACTGCATTAACTGATATAAATATAGATATATATTCAAATAGTACAGTTGGGATAGTTGGGATGACGGGGAGCGGAAAGACAAGTACTGTTGATATAATTCTCGGACTTCTAGTGCCACAAAAGGGGTCACTGCAAGTCGATGGAAAGATAATTTCTGAGCGTAATAAACGTGCATGGCAGAAAACTATTGGTTATGTGCCTCAGCAAATTTACCTAATAGATGATACGATTGCAGCAAATATTGCATTTGGAATTGAGCCTCAAAATATTGATGAAGATGCGTTAATCAGAGCGGCTAAAATGTCTAATTTACACGATTTTATCATTAATGAATTATCAAGTGGTTATAAAACAGTAGTTGGAGAAAGAGGTGTTAGGCTATCTGGTGGACAAAGGCAAAGAATAGCTATTGCAAGAGCGTTGTACCACAAGCCAAAAGTATTAGTTTTTGATGAAGCGACAAGTGCCTTAGATAATTTAACGGAGAAAATAATTATGGAGGCAGTTCATAATTTAGGTGATAAAATAACTGTAATACTCATAGCCCATAGGCTTAGTACAGTTAAAGTTTGCGATAATATTTACTTTCTTGAAAATGGTAGAGTCAGGTCACAGGGAAGTTTTGATACACTTAGAAATAAAGATGAGAAATTTAGAAAAATGGCCGATGTTTAGATATTAATTAAAATGAGCGAAACACCATTAAAGCAAAACTTTTTTGAGAGAAATATTAAATTAATCTATTTTCATATATTAAAACTCTTAACACCATTATTAATACTAATAAGTCCGGGAATAATGTCTTGGCTAACCCATTTTAATTCAAATTATAGAAGATTGCCTGCAGTAAAAGAAAAGATATTTATGAAAGAAGATCCTCTTGATGAGTTCATATTCCATTCAGAAATTCAAAAAAAATTTGATGAAGTAAACATTATAATGAGAGGTGAATATTATGAAAATATAAATACAACAATTCCGACTTTTTTTATAAACACATATAGTTCAAAAAAAAATTTTCCAAATCATTACTATGCTACGACTGATCGATTAATGTTTAAGGCAATGATGGGCGAACCTGAAAATGAGTTTCTAAAATGCTTTAATTATGATGATCCCAATAAATCTTTTTTTTATTTTATGCCAATCGGACCTTTGATAGAAAATATTGAGTTAAATAAGCAGCAAAAAGATTTTAAAACCTCATTAATTAAAATAAGCTCTATAAAAAAAACTTTAGGTTATAAAAATGATTATTCCTTATGTGTTTGTTGTCATGCATTTAAAGGATACAATATTCAGATTGGGAGTGGAATAATATCAATTATTTCTCTTTTAAAGCTATCAAATAAAGTAAATGTTTATGGGTGGGACTCATTTCTTAATGAAACACTTCCAAGCACATACTATTCACAAACACACAAACTTTGGTCCGATTTTTCTGAATTCCAACCAATTTCAAGATTTTCTGCAATTGTTCTGAATTGGATATATGCGCACCGTTTAATCAATTACTTTTCATCCAATCGTTTAGTTGTTCATGGAAAAGTTAAAGAAGTGTCGAAGCTTGACTGGGTAGAAAAATATCTTTACAAAATGATTTATAAGTAACTAGACAAAATGAAAGTAATTTTATTAGCAGGTGGTTTTGGTACTAGACTGAGCGAGTTTACAAATTTAATACCTAAGCCAATGGTGCCCGTAGGTGGTAAACCAATTCTATGGCATATTATGCAAAGATATGCAAGTTATAACCATAAAGACTTTTATATTGCTCTGGGTTATAAAGCAGAAATTATAAAAGAATATTTTTTAAATTATCGATCATTAAATAATAATTTTTCCATTTCTTTAAACACAGGAAACATTAAGCATCATCACGACTCTACAGTTGATTGGAACGTAACATTGGTGAATACGGGAGATGACTCATTAACTGGAGGTAGAATAAAAAGAATGAGAGATTATGTAGGAAAAGAAACTTGTATGATGACCTATGGAGATGGCTTAGCAGATATAGACATTGATGCTCTATTAAATTTTCACCGAAACCATGGAAAAATGATTACAGTTTCAGCTGTGAGACCGCCATCTCGGTTTGGGGAAATGCAGATTGACGGCGATATAGTAAGTAGTTTTAAAGAAAAACCACAACTACATGAAGGTTGGATAAATGGAGGTTATTTCATTTTTGAGGAACAGTTTTTTGATTTGATTGAAGGAGACAAAACATCACTTGAAAAAGAACCTCTAGAAAAAGCAGCTGCAATGGGTGAGCTAATGGCTTTCAAGCATGAAGGTTTTTGGCAATGTATGGACACTAAGAGAGATCATGAGCTGTTAGAAAAGCTATGGTTTGAAGGGCCACCATGGACAAATTAGAAGATAAAATCCACTCATCTTGTAGATAACAAAGATAGGGCAAATAATTGAAAAATATTTTGAGTCATAACATTTTAATACTAGGTGATGGTTTTTTAGGAGATGGTATTAAAAGTTATTTAAATACTAATTATAATTTAAATGTAATAAATAAAAAAAAAATTAATTTATTTTTGTCAGACTCAAAAAAATTTCTCCAATATATAGATAAACATAAAATTAAAATAATTTTTAACTGTATTGGAAATAGTAAAAAAAACTTAGATTTTAGTGAGTATATTGAACCTAACATAAAGGTTCCACTCAAAATATTACATATCTTAGCTAATAAAAAAATAACATTTATAAATTTTTCATCTCAAGATGAGGATAAGGTAGATCAGTACTTTGAAAAAAAAATATTTCCTAAAGGAAATATTTATAATTATGCTATCTCTAAGTTTATTTTTACAAAAATTATAAAAGCAAATTTTTATAATAATTATATAATCAATTTTAAAATACCAGTAATTTATGGACCTAATTCACCAAAGCATATGTTATATGGTGAAGCTATAGAAAAATATTCTCAAAATAAGTTTTTTTTAATAAAAAATCCAAATTATCTAAATAATTTTATTCATATAAATGAATTGGTAAGAGTTATAGAAATTCTCTTAGACAAAAAAATTTTTAAAAATAAATATTATTATGAAACTATATCAAATAATAAGCCACAGACAGTATATGACTTTATATCTATTAATCTTCCCAATATTAAAATAAAGTTAAGCCAAAAAATGAAAAAAAAAGCAATATTAAATTCAACCTTAAAAACAAAAAATAAATCGATAATAAAATTTTTCAAATGAACTTTATACTTGGATTTGGACTATCTTCATTAGGATTCCTCAAAGGATACAAAAAAAAGGATATTCATATTTTAGAAAAAAATAAATACTCTGGAGGGCATGCGTATTCTCATAAATTTAATAATTACTTTTTTGATGAAGGAGTTCATATATTACACACAAAAAATAAAAAGTTTCTGAATCTTTTCTTAAAAAATAATAATTACATACTCAAAAATTCAAAAGTAATAAATTATTATAAAGGTATTTGGTTTAAATATCCTGTTCAAAATAATCTTTTAGATTTGGATGATAAACTTAAATATCTTGTGTCATATTTAACACGGACAGTAAAAAAAAATCCAAAAAATTTTTTAGAGTGGTGTGAGTCAACATATGGAACTGCTATTACAAGTGAATTTTATAATGCATATACATCAAAGTACTGGAACAAACAATTAAAAGAGTTGGATACCTCATGGCTCTCAGGACGAGTTTTCAGTTCGAATGATATTCAAGTTTTAAAGAATACTTTTTTTCAAAATACTGACTCAGTAGAAACATTTAATGAATACCGGTATCCCAAAAAAAATGGTTTTTACGGATTTTTTAAGGATGAATTCAAGAAATACAAAAATATTACAACTAATAACGTAGAGATAAAAAAGATAGATTTAAAAAACAAAATTATTACCTACAATGATAATACTAGAAACTATGATAAAATTTATTCAACTATTCCGCTACCAGAATTTCAAAAATATATAAATTTTCCAAAAAAAATAAAATCTTGTTTGAGTGCTTTAGAATATACATCTTTATACATGATAAATATTATAATAAAAAAAGATGTGTTGAAATATGATCACGATTGGAATTACGTTTATGATAAAAATACGAATATATCCAGAATTTCAATTTTAAATAATATAAGTTCTAAGAGAAAAAATCAAAATACAGCATTGCAATTAGAGATTTTTAAACTAGGAAAAAAAAATCATAAGTTAAACATCAAACGTGAAATAAGTAATTTTACAAAAATGTTTAAAATACAGGACAGCGATATAATTGCTTATGACTCTAAATTTGTAAAATATTCATACATTATCTCAAAAAAATCAAACAAAAGTAATGTAAATATAATAAAAGAATACTTAAATAGACATGGAATTTATCCATTTGGACTATACGGGGACTGGATATATTATTGGTCAGATCAATCCTTTATGAAAGGAATGTCATTCGGAAAAAAATTTAATAATAAATGAATAGGTCAATATTTAATTAACAAATTAACAGAATGATTTTACAAAAAAAAAGTGACGAGATACCAATTTTAACAATTGCGTATGCAACATATAATCGAAGAGAAATTGTCAGAAAACGGCTTATTGAAATTTTAAATACTGATTTCTCTAGTGAGGTTGAAATAATTTTTATTGATAATGATTCAACTGATGGCACTTATAATGAATTGAAAAATTTGAATGCAAATAATAAATTTTCAATTTATAAAAATGATTATAATGTTGGTTTTGGCGGCAATTTCATTGAAGTGCTTAAAAGATCAAATGGTGAATTTGCAATCTGGGTATCAGATGAAGACTCGATTGATCTTCAAAAAATCAGCAACATACTTAGGGTCTTAAAAGAAAAAAAACCAGATGTATTAGTTTTGAATCACTTTAAAAAAATTGACAATAGCCTTTATCCAATTCGATTGAATAGATCAAAATTAATTAATGAAACTAATTTATGGGATGTCTGTCACTTGCCAGGAAATATATGGAAAAGAAAGTCCGTGGAATTAATTTACACAGCTTGGAACTTCTATCAGGAAAACTACCCACAATTATCGAGATATTATCCAAATTTATTATTAATGATTTATTTGATTCCAAAAAGAAAATGTTATTTTCTTAATAACTATTTAACTTTTCAAAAAGACTTTATGAAATCATCACATAAAGCCCCTACGAGTTACAGTTATCCAAATTTAATTCCTCGATGGCTTCAACATAACGAAATACTTAAATTTATTAGCCACCTCATTGAGGACAATAAATATGAAAATAAGTTATCATTGCTTAAAATTAAGAAAAGTTTGAATAAGAATATTTTCGTGTTGATTTCGAACGCAATTTATGAAGAAAATAAAGAAATTTATTATTACTTTGCTAGATCATTTTATCCAAGTTATATAATTAAAAGAAATTTTAATTTTTTGTTAATTGCAACAAAGTTTATTTTATGGAATCCAGTAATATCATTCCAAGTAATTAAAAAACGATTAAAAGCTTTTTATAATAATAAATAAATCTTTTTTTTTAGTGGTTCCTAATAAATATCAGAAAAATATAAAAAATATTTTACAATCATGTTGAATGCTTTATCTACTATATTTAATGATAAATTAGGAAAAATTTTTGTATTTAAATGCTAACCAATTCATCAATACTTATCACGGGCGGAACCGGTTCATTTGGGCATGCATTTGTTAAAATGACATTGGATCATTATAATCCACGAAGACTTGTTATATTATCGCGTGATGAGATGAAACAATGGGAAATGGCAAAGCTTTATAAAGATGATAGAAGGGTAATGTTTTTTATAGGAGATGTTCGAGATAAAGATAGATTATATAGAGCTTTAGACGGTGTTGATTTTGTTGTTCATGCTGCTGCTACAAAGATAGTTCCCACAGCTGAATATAATCCATTTGAATGTATTAAAACTAATATTAATGGTGCGATGAATTTAATTGATGCATCAATAGATCAAGGTGTGAAACGAGTTGTTGCCTTATCTACTGATAAAGCTAGTAGTCCTATAAACCTTTATGGTGCTACAAAACTAGCATCTGATAAACTTTTTGTTGCAAGTAATGCATCTTATGCATCTGGGCACGAAACAAGATTTTCTGTAGTTCGTTATGGAAATGTTATGGGTTCCAGGGGCTCAGTTATTCCATTCTTTTATAGTCAAAAAGAAAATAAAAAACTTCCAATTACAGATATTAGAATGACACGCTTTATGATTACTTTAGACCAAGGTGTTAACTTAGTATGGCACGCATTTGACGACATGGTTGGGGGAGAAATCTATGTAAAAAAAATTCCTTCAATGAAAATAATAGATATTGCTAGTTGCATCAATAACTCTGATGAATACGATTTAATTGGAATCAGGCCAGGAGAGAAACTTCATGAGGAAATGATCAGTCCAGAAGATTCTTTATGTACATATGAATATAATGATTATTACAAAATCCTTCCAGCAATTAATAATTGGAGCACAGATAAAAAAAGAATTAAATCTGGAAAATTAGTACCAGAAGGGTTCTCATACACCTCTGATAATAATTCCGATTGGATGAGCAAAGAAACTCTTAAAGATTGGATTGAAATCAATAAAGATTACATCGGGATTATTTGAATGATACCTTACGCAAGGCAAGATATTACTGAGGAAGACAAAAAAGCTGTTAGAGATGTCTTAGAGTCTGATTGGCTGACTCAAGGACCAATGGTTGAAAAATTTGAAAAAAGTGTAGTTGATTATACTGGTGGATTATTCGCTACAGCTGTTAATAGTGCCACTAGTGCATTACATATATCATGCTTAGCTTTGGGAGTGAAAACTGGTGATTATGTCTGGACGAGTCCAAATACATTTGTATCAAGTGCTAATTGTGCAATATATTGTGGAGCAAAGCTTGATTTTGTTGATATAGACTCGAGAACTTTCAATATGAGTATTAATCATCTTGAAAAAAAGCTAATTGATGCAAAAAAATCAAATAAACTTCCGAAAGTCGTTATTCCCGTACATTTTGGTGGACTTCCATGTGACATGAGTCGAATTCATGAATTATCAAAAGAATATAAATTTAAAATAATTGAAGACGCATCACATGCAATTGGATCTTCTTATATGTCAAACAAAAAAATCAATATCAAAATTGGTTCATGTGCTCATAGTGATGTTACTGTTTTTAGTTTTCATCCTGTAAAAATAATTACGACTGGTGAAGGTGGTATGGCAGTAACAAATAATAGAGATATTGATACAAAAATAAAATTATTTAGAACTCACGGTATTACAAGGGATCAGGCAAGTATGTCAAAAAAAAGTGATGGCCCATGGTTTTACCAACAGATAGATCTTGGTTTTAATTATCGAATGAATGATATGCAAGCTGCATTAGGGTATCAGCAAATGAAACGATTAAACAGCTATATAAAAAAAAGAAACGATATTGCTAATTATTACAGTAAAGAGCTTAGGGATTTACCTATAAATACACCGTTAAACCCAAAAGGTATTATATCGTCGTTTCATCTTTATGTTATAACTTTATATGATAATTTTTCTAAGAAAGATCATCTTGAAATTTTCAAAAAATTAAGAGCAAAAGGTATTGGAGTAAATCTTCATTATATACCAGTACATACTCATCCTTATTATATGCAAATGGGCTTTAAAAAAGGTGATTTTATCGAAGCAGAAAAATATTATGAAAAGGCGATAAGCCTTCCTATGTTTCCAAATTTAATTCAAGATGATCAAGATAATGTGATTAAGACTTTAAAAGAATATCTTCAATGAGATTAGGGATAGGAACTGTTCAATTTGGTATTAATTACGGCATCGCAAATAAGATAGGAAAAGTAGCTAAAATTGAACAAAGTAAGATCCTGGATTTAGCTAGTAAGCATAATATAAGCTTAATTGACACTGCAATTAATTATGGAGACAGTGAAAAAAATCTTGGAGAATATGGACTAGAAAAATTTAATGTTGTAAGTAAAATTCCAGAAATACCAAAAAATTTAATTAATGTAGAAAAATGGATTACTGACCAAGTAAAAAAATCTATTCTTAAACTGGGCGTTAAGAGTTTATACGGAGTATTATTGCATCGAGCGAATCAACTATTTGATTATGACGGTAGAATTATAACCTACCTAGAAAAACTAAAAAATGATGGTTTGGTAAAAAAAATTGGCATTTCAATATATGCGCCAGACGAACTAGAAAGTATATTAGCTAATTTTTCAATTGATATAGTACAGGCTCCAATGAATCTTATTGATAGAAGATTAAAAAGTTCTGGGTATTTGAAACTCTTGAAGAAAAAAAAAATAGAAGTTCATATACGGTCAATTTTCCTCCAAGGATTACTTCTTATTAAAAGAGACTCTTTGCCTCTGAAGTTTGAAAAATGGAAAAATCTATTAGAAGACTGGTATTATTGGCTTGATGAAAATCCGAAACTCTCAGCTTTAGATATTTGTATAAATTATATAAAATCAATACACGAAATTGACAAAATAATAGTTGGAGTAGATAGTTGTAATCAATTAGAAGAAGTATTAAGATCTTATTCACTGACAGAACAATTTGATTTTCCAGAAATTTCTTGTAATGATGAACAATTATTGAATCCTTCAAATTGGTAGTATTATGAAGATTATTGCTTTAGTTCAAGCTCGTATGTCCTCATCACGGTTACCTAATAAAGTTTTGTTACCTTTAGAGGGTAAGACTGTTTTAGAGCATATTTATAGCCGTTTGACATATTCAAAAATGCTCACAGATATTATAGTTGTAACCTCTAATGATAAATCAGATCAATCAATTGTTGAATTATGTAAAAAGAAAAATATAAAGTTTTTTCAAGGTAATTTGAATGATGTACTAGATAGATATTATAAAGCTGCAAATCATTATAATGCAGATGCAATAGTTAGAATAACAGGTGACTGCCCCGTCATAGATCCTTCAATTGTTGATGAGGTTGTAAATAACTATCTCAGAGGTGATTTTGACTTTTATTCTTTATCAGGAGAGTTTCCAGATGGGCTAGATTGTCAAGTTTTTAAATATAATGCTCTAAAAAAAAGCTGGAAAGAAGCAAAGCTAGCTTCTGACAGAGAGCACGTGGGTACATATATCGAAAAAACCTGTCCTAAATTATTTAAAACTGGTGGCCTTGTTAAATTTAAAAAATTATCTCATCATAGATGGACTATTGACGAAAAAAGTGACTATATTTTTTTGAAAGAAATTTTTTCAAGACTATTTAAAGAAGATAAGCCTTTTTTAACTAAAGATATATTGAATTTAATGTCTCAAGAGCCAGAACTTATGAAAATTAATAACAATATAACTCGCAATGCAGGTTATTTGCAATCTTTAGAAAATGAGAGGTAATAATTATGTTTACTTTGGATGAGTTAAAAAAAAATAAAGGTATTGCTACTTATAATCTAGCAAAGAAACTTATCCCTGGTGGAACACAATTGTTATCCAAACGCCCTGAAATGTTTGCACCAGATGTATGGCCTTCGTATTATAGTAAAGCAAAAGGTTGTCGTGTTTGGGATTTAGAGGATAATGAATTAATTGACATGTCAATAATGTCTGTGGGGGCGTGTATTCTGGGTTATGCTGATGATGAGGTAGATGAAGCAGTAATTCGAGCAGTTAGGGATGGCGTTAATAGTTCACTAAGTTGTATTGAAGAAGTGAAGCTGGCTGAAGAATTAATTGAAATACACCCATGGTTTGGAATGATACGATACGCAAGAAGTGGAGGTGAGGCAATGGCAATTGCTGTTCGTATCGCTAGGGCACATACAAAACGTGATATAGTTTTTTTCAGTGGTTATCATGGTTGGAATGATTGGTATTTAGCTGCTAATTTAAGTAATGACTCTAATCTTGATGGACAGCTAATGCCAGGGTTAAAGCCAAATGGTGTACCAAGAGGATTAGAGGGAACAGCTTTGCCTTTTGATGCATCAAATATAGAATCCTTGAGAGATCAAATAAAAGGCAAAGAAAAAAATATTGCTGCAATTATAATCGAGCCGGCTCGTGGCCAGGAAGCTTCTTTAAATTACCTTCAAGAATTGCAAGATTTGTCAAAAGAAATTGGTGCTGTATTAATATTTGATGAAATAACTAGCGGTTATAGAATGTGTGCAGGAAGTATTCATAGGAATTATGGTATATATCCCGATATTGCTGTATTAGCAAAATCAATGGCAAATGGTTACGCCATGTCAGCTATACTGGGAAATGAAAATGTAATGCAAGCTGCTCAATCAACCTTTATTTCAAGCACTAATTGGACAGATAGAATTGGACCAGCTGCGGCATTAGCTACATTAAAAAAATACAAGCATACTAATGCCGATAAACATATTATTTCAACTGGAAATAAAGTTAAAGATATCTGGAATGAAGCATCAAACTTATATAAATCTGAGATTAATATAAGTGGCTTACCTTCCCTGGCATCTTTCTCCTTCAAAAATGAAGATACCAACATGCTAAATACCTTTTTTACCATAGAAATGTTAAAACGGGGTATATTAGGATTTAGACAATTTAAACCTTCACTAGCTCACACTGACAAAGAGCTCAAATTATATAAAAAAGCCGTAAACGAAATATTTGAATTAATGGCTTCAACTAGTCAAGAGCAAATGTCTGCATATAAACCTCATCATTCAGGTTTTAAAAGGTTAACTAAAGAATAGCTCTCAATCTCAAGATTTTTATTAATTTAGTTTGTTTACTAATATCGAGTTATCCTATTATACAATTGATAAATTTTATCTTCTTGAATTCCTAAATTCAAAGCTACAGTCTTGATTTGATCTTGGCTTCCATAACTTGATATAATTAAACCAGTCTCATTCCAATTTATTTCATTTAAAATATCTGGACTGTGAATTTCAATACCTCTCCAAGTTGTACCATGCTTTAACGGGTCTCCATCAACAATAACAAATTTACTTTGTTGTTTAATATGAAATAAAGAGGTTGTCTGATACAAAAATTCAGAATGTGCGCCACCCCCCCAAATAACATAATTTGGAAACTCACCAATTTTTTCTATTTTAGCTTCAACATTTTTTAGGCTATTGTACCAGTCAGATAAATAGTCTAAACGAAGCAACCAATCTTTTTGTTCAATTTTAACCGTTGGTTCACAATCCTCCTGCAGAATGGCATTAACCCTAAATCCATTGTAATTTTCCATCGGACATTCCTCTATGATTTTCCATCCAGCTTTATTAAGACAATTATGTAACGAATTATGACTAAAGTGTGTGGCATGCTGAATACTAAAAAAGCCATTAATGTCATTGGTTTTACCAGATTCAATGATTGGTACTTCTATTACAAGTTTTGTAGTACTTTTTGAAATTTGCTTAAGTTTATTTAAAACTCCGACAGGATTAACAACATGCTCTAATACATGGAACATTATTATAGTATCTGGCGGATCACCTTTGAAGTTGAATGTTTCAAACGCTCCACAATAAAATTCTGTACCATTATTACTTAACTTTTTACGAGCTCTTTCAATCGCAGGACCATCAATGTCAACACCATACTTTTTTATATTTTCAGGAAGCTTTGATAAAAATTCACCCTCGTAGCAACCAACATCCAATAAAGATGCGTTATGCTCTAAAAGATTTCTTTGATTTAACCATTCGATTTGATCAGATATATGTGAGTCTAATACGCCATAGCTTTGTCCAGCTTCTCTAAATAAAACTTTAAAACCATAGTCTGAATAAACAGGATTCAAATATAATGCAAAACAATCTAAGCACACATTCTCTTTAACCGAAAATTGTTTTGGCTCTTCCATTGAATCTGAATAGAATTGAAAGTCCTGTAATTCTAAAATTACTTTGGAATTTTTTGAGTCACAAATCGGACAACATCTATTTAGACCTAGCAACTCCGAGTCAATTTGATTGTTTTTATGATTAATTAAATTCCACATTGCTGAATTAAATTCTACCCAAGTTTAATATTTTTGATTATCTAACAAAATTTAACATAATAATGTGTTAACAATAAAGACTATAGTTAATATACTTAAATTTAA
>MDTD01073543.1_pt1 | contig 13431 bp, 14 predicted proteins | sample 811221 | NCBI WGS metagenome assembly MDTD01 (sample SAMN05326646, study PRJNA326480) | marine metagenome | isolation source: seawater | place: Pacific Ocean: South West | collected 2011
GCTCCACCGTATCAATCAGCCCACCCGTGGCACGAACCACTGGCACAGTGCCATAACGCATCGCGTATAACTGCCCCAAACCGCAGGGCTCGAAGCGACTCGGCATAACAAAGCAATCTGCACCTGCAATCGTCAGATGTGCGAGCTGGTTATTGAAGCCGATATAGCTTCCGAAGCGGCCGGGGTGACGCTGCGTCAGCTGATCGAAACCGTGTTCCAAGTCCCGCTCCCCAGTGCCGAGCACTGCAATCTGAATCTGCATGTCGGCCATTAAGCGATCACAACACGCCGCCAAGAGATCGAGCCCCTTTTGGTTCACGAGCCGAGAGACCACTGTAAACAGCGGCTTATCTGGATTCACTTCGAGGCCATAGGCCGCTTGTAAAGCAGCTTTGACGACTGATTTGCCTGCCATATCGCCAGCCGAAAAATGCGCTGGAAGCTGAGGATCCGTCGTGGGATTCCACTCATCTAAGTCAACGCCATTGAGCACACCAATCAGGTCGGAAGATCGAAAGCGCAGTAAAGCATTCAACCCGCAACCGCCATCGGGCGTCTGCACCTCACGCGCGTAGGTCGGGCTGACAGTGGTAATTTTAGTTGCGTGGTAGAGGCCGCCTTTGAGCATATTGAGCTCCCCCATCGATTCCAGACCATCGCTGCGAAAGACCGAGTTCGGCAAGCCAGAGAACTGGAGCAAGCTGCGATGAAACCAGCCATGATGTTGTAAATTATGAATGGTAAAGACCGAGGCCGCACGCCCCATAGGACGCTCTGCTTCGGTGGTATTCATATAGACGGGCGTTAAAGCACAAGGCCAATCATGGCAATGCACCACGTCGGGAATCCAATCCATTTGCTCACAAAAATCTATCGCCGCACGACTCAGAAAAGCGAAGCGTTGCCCGTTGTCATCCTCATTACCCGAGGGGCCGACGTAGACTGCAGGCCCACCGAAATACTGATTATGCTCAATAAAGTAACAAGGCAGTTCTGAACCCGGCAAAGTATGCTGCCAAATACGCCCATAAGCTTCGTGCCCACCGAGTCGCACGATGAGCGGGCGCTCCAAGGCTTGCGCACCATCAAAATGCTCCATTTCCGCATAGCGCGGCATCAAGATTCGCACATCATGCCCACGTGCAGCCAACGACTTCGAGAGCGCAGCTACCACATCGGCCAAGCCGCCCACTTTCTTAAAAGGCGCCACCTCGGGAGCCAACATCAGGATACGCTGCCTTTCCATATCTACTAGCTCTTGGCTTCCGTATTCTCAGGTAAATCCCAATCTTCGTGCTCGTCCTCGAAATCCTGCAATTTGAAATTAAAGATCGGCAGCAAACAGATCAAGCCGACGCAGGTGAAGCCAAGAATCGCGAAACCAGTCACGTCGTGCACAGAGCCAATATCACCGATCAAAGGCAAGACCCAGTGCTCCTCGATCGCCTGCGAGCCATTATAGTAGGCCCACAAAGTTAAAAAGATGCTGCGGATCAGATTAGTCAGCACCGCAAAGATCATAGCGGCACAGACCAACAAAAACTTTTTCCAGAAACGATCCAAGAAGACAGCCGCCAGAAAAGAACCAGCAAATAAACAAGCCGTTAAAGAACGGATGCCAGAGCAGGCCTCCTCGACCCCCACTTGCCCCTCGGGAAGAATGAGCACATTACCTTCACGCTCCAATTCGAAACCGAGGAAATCAAAAGAATGAAAGACAATGATAGTGACCTTGGTCAGCAAAAAGACGCGAATCTTAGTTTCTAAGACAGAGACCAGTGGCGCCGAAATCATCCAAATCAAAGCTGGAAAGATAAACAGTGCCGCTAGCGCCAGGCGCTGCTTCAGAGGCATCAGCTTCCCATCCACCCGTTGCTTGGTAAAAATAAAGACGCCACTCAAAGTCAGCCCCCCGAGGCTGGCTGCAATCGCCAACGATGCCGGATTCTGCGGTCCGGTGGCCGCACGTAGGAGCGCCCCAATCCCAAAGAGCAGCAAAGAGGCGCAAAAGGCCGCAATCGCAACCCACTCAAACAGAGAGCTAAGCCCACCACTTTTAGCAGGAGCTGGGGCAGGCTCCCCTGGCGCATGCCCCGAAAAGAGATAGCTGCGCAGCACTGGCCAGCGATCATAGAGCACATAAGCCGAAAAAAGTGGCACCAGATAGCCAAAACTATAATCCTCGCGATTGGCCCACCAGAACAGTTGATCCCAAATCGTATACAAGGCAAAGCCAGCGATGAGGCAGGCCACTGCTATTTGCTCCGGCAAGAGATTTTTAAAGGTTTGGTTTTCGGTTTTCGTCGTCACGGGGATCAGGTGCTCACAATCGGAATAGAAGAAGTCAATCTAGGGCGAAGAGTTGTCACGCTTGCAGCCTATAGCAACCCAGAAAAGCGGATTTTCACTCCAGTGAGCGCGGCAAATGATTGTCACGAAATCGACACCACTTTGGCGTAAAAGTGTGGACAAGCTTGAGTTCTGGCTTCTCGATATTGCGCATTATGATGATTCGAGAAGTCCCGCAAAATTTTAAGCTCACCTACTCTCAAGAGGATATTGCCTACAGAGTCTATAAAATGGCGGGACAAATGCGACACTGGGTCAAAGATGCCCAGGTCAACGATGGGCAGCAAGTGCTCGCGATTTGCATCCTGCGTGGCGGCGTCTTTTTCTTTGCCGATCTACTCAAGCAAATCCCCTACACAGTCGAACCTTCTTTTTGCCGGGCGATGAGCTACTCCTCAGAGAGTAACACGCAAAGCGAAGAGTTCCGTCTGGTAGTCGAGCCCGCGGAGATGAAAGGACGCCACGTGCTCCTAGTCGACGACATCTGTGATAGTGGCAAAACACTCAAGCACCTGCACGCCTATGCTCTCGAAAATGGCGCAAAAATGGTCAAAACCGCAGTGCTCATTCACCGCAATCACGCAGCATCCGTCTACACCCCGGATTACATCGGCTTCGAATACACTGGCACCGAGTGGTTTGCGGGTTACGGCATGGAAGACAAAAACCACAATTCAAATTTCCCGGAAGTCTACACCATCCCCTGCCAATAGCTGCATGACGAAGGACAATGCACGGCGATATGTCGCGACATCCAGTTAAAGGTAAAAAAGAGTGACATTAGTGCAATAGCGTTCACTATCCTTAGTCAGATAAGGATAAGCAATGCTAGGAATCACACAGTCTGCAGCACTCGTCGGCGTCGACGCGCACCTCGTACAGGTTGAGGTCAATACAGGCGAGGCAGGCGATCCTCGCTTCATCTTAGTCGGCCTCCCTGACACCGCCGTAAAAGAATCGCAAGATCGCGTCCTTTCCGCAATGGCCAACAGTGGCTTTCGCACACCCGCGACACGCACCACCATTAACCTCGCCCCTGGCGGCCTACGCAAGGAAGGGCCCGCCTACGACCTTCCCATCGCCCTCGCCATCCTCGTTTCCATGAAAAAGTGCGAAGATGCCGAACTGGACAACTTTCTGATCGCGGGCGAGCTCAGCCTATCGGGCAAGACGCGCCCCGTCAAAGGCACGCTCGCGATGGCCATGCTGGCCAAACGCCTCGGCAAACGTGGGCTGATCGTGCCCGCCGAATCCGCGGACGAAGCCGCGCTCGTGGACGGCGTCGCGATCTACCCCGTCGAAAGCCTCGACGAAGCGGTGCGCTTTCTCAATCACGAGCATATCATCAAGCCCCTCCCCACCAACCAGAGCAGCTTCTTTCAAACACCCCCCGAGAGCCAGCGTATCGACTTTGCAGAAGTCAAAGGCCAGCAAGCCGTGCGGCGCGCCGTCGAGATTGCCGTCAGTGGTGGACATAATCTGCTGATGATTGGCAGTCCGGGTTCCGGCAAGAGTATGATTGCCAAACGGATACCGACCATCATGCCACAGCCGCAGATCGACGAGTTCCTCGAGATCCTCAGCATCCAGTCCGCCGCAGGCACCACACTTTCCAGCGACAACCGCTACTTCCAACGCCCCTTCCGCTCGCCCCATCACACTATCAGTGATGTCGGCCTACTTGGCGGTGGCTCCATTCCCGGCCCTGGCGAAATCTCGCTGGCACACAATGGCGTGCTCTTCCTTGACGAATTGCCCGAATTTAAACGCTCCGCCTTAGAAGTGCTGCGGCAACCACTGGAAGACGGAAAAGTCACCATTTCACGTAGCGCAGGCAAAATCACCCTCCCGTGCTCCGTCATGTTAGTGGCCGCAATGAACCCATGCCCCTGCGGCTACACCGGCGACAGCTCCCGCGAGTGTCGCTGCAGTGTGCCACAAATTCAACGCTACCGCTCCAAGATCAGCGGCCCACTGCTCGACCGCATCGATCTACACATCGAGGCTCCCTCGCTGCGAATCGAGGAACTACGCAACAGCGAGCCCGGCGAAAGCTCTGCCGTGATGCGCGCTCGTTGCGAAGCCGCCCGCAGCGTACAGAATGAACGCTTTCAAGCCACCGAGCTCGCCTCCGACCGCTGCAATGCGCGTATGTCGCACTCACAAATCCGGCAACATTGCGCCATTAACAAAGAGCAAGGCGACCTACTGCAACAAGCTATGGAGCAACTTTCGCTCTCAGCGCGCGCCTACGATCGTATTCTAAAAGTCGCCCGAACAATTGCCGACCTAGCAGGGGCCGAACACATCCAGACTGCCCACTTACTCGAAGCCATTCAGTACCGCAGCCTCGATCGTAATCTATTTTATTGAGCAAAAGTAAAATTACCGCTTGCACTCAACCGAGAGCCTATTCTAAACATACACCTTCAAGCGCATGGAGAGATGGCAGAGTGGCCGAATGCGGAAGTCTTGAAAACTTTTGAGCCGAAAGGTTCCGGGGGTTCGAATCCCTCTCTCTCCGCCATTCGACGCGCTTCGCTTGCTCATGGCAGGCCAAGGCCCAAAGACATCGTTCAAACAGACACCGATGACTGAACACTTGCCACAAGTCGAATGCCCTGAGCGCGCCGAATGCTGCTGCAATCCCGCGGCTAAAAACCCTCCACACTGACGGGCGCCTTCTCTTGCAGGTCGCTGGTATTCATCTGCGCCAAGCGAACGTCAGCCTCGGCATCCACAAACATCACGGCGTCAGCACCTATTTTCTTGGCGCGCACCTGGCCATCGTCGCGTAGCATATCAAAGCCAAAAGCACTCACTTCCTCGGCTTTTTCCTCCTGGCTGACACGCTTCCAGAAAGAACCTTCGGCATGCAGCGCCATCAGATGATTAAATTCGTGCTCAGTAATTCCCTGGCTGCGCTTATACACCTCAATCACAGACTTGCCGCCCACATAAACCACATGCAGGTCCCAACCATTCGACATGCGGCGTTCTTCCAGTTCCGAGGAGGCCGGGCGCCGCCCATCGGAAGTCTTGAAGTAGATTCTAACATCTGAAGAACCGGACAAATATTCTAGATATTTCACATAGGGCATGCCTCGGCGGCGCGTGGTTTCGATCGCATCGTCACGGTATACAATCCCTCCGGAAGCAAACAACCTGCGCTCAATGGAATCACGTCGCTCACCGATGCGAGCATCCGAGGCGTGAGAACACATCGAATTAATCATAAATCCCGCACAAACAGTTGCGAGTGTTCCTAAGCGAATGGGGTATTTCATCATTGAGCTAAGAGAGCTATGCCCGCTCACTGTAAATGACAAACAAATCCGATGCATGCAGAATAAATTCTATTCCTCCTTTGACCTAGAACGCTTCCCTGCGACAGCTTCTCCCGAAGGCGACTATCGCAGCGCCTTTCAAATTGAGCGCGACCGGATCATATTCTCCTACCCGTTCCGACGGCTACAATCCAAGACGCAGGTCTTTCAATCAGGTGAGTACGACTTTTACCGCACACGGCTCACGCACTCGATCGAGGTGGCCAAGGTGGGCCGCTCCATCTGCGAATACTTGCTCGCCCGCTCGGGGCTTCTCAACGAGCAGTTCCACATCGACGCGGATCTAACGGAAGCCATTTGCCTCGCGCACGACATGGGGCACCCGCCCTTTGGCCACATCGGTGAGCGCAAACTCAATCAACTCATGAGCGCGCACGGCGGCTTTGAAGGCAACGGCCAGACACTGCGCATTTTAACCGAACTCATTTACGAACGCCCCGGACGCACAAAGGGCATCGCCCCCACGCGCGCTTTTCTGGATGGCGTCATGAAATATAAAGCCACGCAAAGCGACTGGATCCAACAGAGCGGACAAGCCCCCGAGCACCACTTCATCTACGATGAACAAGCCCAGTGGCGTGACGTGGTCTTCGATGGCCAAGCCCTGCCACAAGAACTCCAAAATATCCAAGCGCTGAACAAATTTAAAAGTATCGAATGCCAAATCATGGATTGGGCCGATGATACCGCTTACTCGCTGCACGACATCGTCGATGGCATCCATGCCCGCTACATCAGTGTGAGCAGCTTGACCGAGTGGGCCGCCCGCCAATCACTCGACACGGCTCAAAGCAAACTGGTGGACACGCTATGCGAAAAGATCAAGACCAACAGCTACGAGCCCTACTTCGGCAGTCGCGTCGGCACATTCGTACATGCCTGCACATTGCGCCCACGCTCTGGTTTTATGAGTGATCGTAGCCATCGTCACGCCTTCGACTTAGAAATCGACCCGAGCGTAAAGGCCGAAAGTGCACTCTATAAGTCCATCGCACTCGACCTCATATTTAGATCCACCCAATTGCAGCAAATCGAGTTCAAAGGCGGCCACATTCTCAACCAATTATTTAGCGCACTCAGCGAGCATTGCGTAGAACCAGAAGGCAAAGGCCTCAACCTACTGCCCGCCTCGGTTCAGGCACTACTCTCGCACGAAAGCGATATTGCGGGGCGCTACCGCCGCCTCTGCGACTACACTGCCGGCCTCACCGACGGCTTGGCGGTGCGCACCTACAAACGCTTATTTGACGCAGACTTCGGCTCCATTGCAGAGATCCAATAAGCCACATCGCATTCACTAATAATCACTCCCACCACCTTGCGAACTGGTAAAATAGTTTGCCCCAGAACAGATCACGCCTTATCTAATCGCGCTCAATCCCCACTTACGCCTATGGAATACAAGACCCAAACCCTGCAGGAACTTAAAGAAAAGAGCTCACTCGCAAGCTCAAAAAAAGCGCTCGTTGGTATCGACGGCTTTGTCGACGTCATCGTGCATCCCGTAGACCAACGCTCTGGTCCTGGCGACCAATTTCAGGCCATCCCCACGATCACCGAATTTGCCAACCGTATCGGCTCCGCCGCGGGCAAAAGTGCCAACATTGAAATGGCTCCCATCGTCGAAAAACTCGGGGGCAACGGCCCCATCATGGCCAACGCACAATCCGCGCACGGCCTCGATGTCCGCTACTTGGGCGCTCTGGGGCGTGACGCCATTCATAGCGTCTTTCATGAGTTCGCCGAAAAGACCAACGCGATCTCGATCGCTGACCCCGGCGTCACTCACGCCGCAGAATTCAACGACGGAAAGATCATGTTCGGCACCATGGCTAGCCTGGATGAAATCACCTACCAGCGCCTATGCGAATTGCCAGGCGAAGCGCAACTCATCCAAGTATTCGACGAATCCGACCTCATCGCCATGGTCAACTGGACGATGATCCCCTTCCTCACCGATGTCTTTAACAGTTTTCTGGAAAAAGTGCTGCCCGCCTGCTCCAAGGACAAAGCACGCACTTTCTTCTTCGACCTCGCCGACCCTGAAAAGCGCTCCGAGGCGGACCTACTGGAAGTGCTGGGCGTATTTTCTAAATTCGAGGCATTTGGCAAAGTGATCCTCGGCCTCAATCTGCGCGAAGCCGAACAAGTCGACGCACTGCTGGGCTTTTCACCACTGCCCAACAATCCAGAAAACCTGCAAACTGTAGCCGCACGCATCCGTGAAAAACTCAAGCTCGATACAGTCGTCATCCACCCCGTAGCCGACGCCGCCTGCGCCACTGCAGAAGGCACGGCCTACGCCGCGGGCCCCTACTGCGATAAGCCCAAGATCACGACAGGCGCTGGCGACCATTTTAATTCCGGCTTCGTCACCGCACGTCTAATCGGGCTCTCTCCCGAAGCAGCCCTCACCGTCGCGGTCGCCACCTCTGGCTTCTATGTGCGCACCGCGGTCAGCCCATCGCTCGACGACCTCGTAGAGTTCATCGCAACTTGCTAAATGGCTGGACTCTTCATCACTTTCGAAGGCGGCGAAGGCTGCGGAAAATCCACCCAAATCGCGGCACTCAAAGCCCGGCTTGCAGCAAACGGCCAGTCATTCGTGCAGACCCGCGAGCCTGGCGGCACGCCACTGGGCGAGGCAGTTCGTAATCTTCTTCAACACGATGCCGCGGGCGAAGGCATGTCGCCGGAGGCAGAGCTACTGCTGTTTGCCGCCAGTCGTGCTCAGCATGTAAGGGAGCTCATCGCACCCGCAATCGCCGCGGGGCAAATCGTATTGTGTGACCGTTTCCTGGACTCCACCACCGTCTACCAAGGTGTCGCGCGCGCGATAGACCCGCAGCAAGTCCAAGCAATCAACCAGTTCGCAATCGGGAGCACCCGCCCGGACCTGACTCTACTCATCGACCTGCCCCCCGAAATCGGCCTCGCACGTGTGCACAAACGCAGCGATGGGCAACTCGACCGCATGGAGCAAGAAGCCACCGAATTTTTCCAAGCCGTCCGTCAGGGCTACCTCGCACTGGCCGCCGCAGAGCCCGAACGCATCCGAGTGCTCGATGGCAACCAAAGCATTGAAAGCCTCGAAGCCGAAATTTGGGACATTGTGCAAAGCAAAATGAACGGCTCCATCACAGCCAACACAAACTGACTACGTAGTCGTCGACTAGACGAAAGCGAAAGCGCAATCGCAGCAAGTCCGACGCAAAACGCGCATCAAGCCGCAAGATCCGAGCCTCCCCCGTCGTGAGATCTAGCGTCAGCGCCATATCATGAAAATTTCCAGGCCTGCGCCAGCGAGGGAACTGTGCCTTATAGAAGGCCTCCTTCAAACTAAACAATAGACTGGCGCGCACTTGATCGCCCGCGACAAAGTTCTGCTCCAGCGGATGCACCACTTTTTGAATGGCACCCGCACTCAGCCGATTCGTCTTTTCCAGATCAAGCCCCAACAGCAACGCAGGCTCTGCCCGCGCCACAATCGCCGCGGCCAGACCTCGACTATGCGAAATACAGCCCGCCAAGCCCCGCGGCCATTGCGGCAGCCCCTCATCATCCGCCAACAAATCACCAGTAGATAGACCGAGCTGTGCCATCGCATGCCGCGCGCACCAACGCCCCGTCGCAAATTCGGCTCGCCGATGCGGGCCCCAGCCATCCACCCACCGGCGCTCCGTCTCGGAGAGTTCGGCGTCATGTGCCCCCACCAAGGCAGCTGTCGAAATCACGCCCTCAGGCGCCAACTCGGCCATAGCGACTTGAATAACAGCAAGGGTGGATTCCATAGACATCCTTGCCAATAGAGGCAGCGAGACTCAAAATGGCAAGCCAGCGCAACACAGATTGCCGCCACAAAGTATCCGCAGCTAAATGACAACGAATACAATCCCAGCCTTGCCAGCGGGTCCGGCCAGTTTAAAACAGTCTCCATGCGGACGCTGATTATACTGCTATTGATTTCCTTGCTCGGCCTCAGCACGCGAGCCGCCGATCAAGTCGAAGGCGTCTGGGAGGTATTAGAAGGCTGCCGACTGGTCAGCGCCTCCTACAACGATGCCGACAGTTTTCGAGTCAAACACGAGAACGAGGAATACACCTTTCGCCTCTACTTTGTGGATGCCCCCGAAACTTCCAATACCTACATCGACCGCGTGCGCGAACAAGCTCGCTACTTTTCGATCCCAGAAGAATCCGTCACCGACACTGGCAAGCTCGCAACGACTTTCACCCAAAACTTCCTGCGCGGCGAATTCACCGTGATCACCAAATGGGAAGACGCCCGCGGCAGCAGTCGCCACAAGCGCTACTTCGCACTCGTACAAAAGCAAAATAACTACCTGTCCGTCGAACTGACGCGTGCCGGCCTAGTACGCCTCTATGGCATGCCCACCCGAGACAGTTGGCCCGGCGGTGTCACTCCCCGCAGCTTTCTCGGACGGCTGAAAAACAACGAGCGCGAAGCACAACGCGAAGAAGATGGCATCTGGGCACTCGCCACCGGCTCAATGCAAATGGCCGGGCTCGAAGCACTTCAGGCCAGCACCGTGGCCAGCGGCATCGGCGAGCTCTCAACCGGCAGTCACGCGGACATGGGCACAATCCCCCTAAAAGATCGCCTCAATGTTAACACTGCCACGAGTGCGCAACTGCAAGAGCTCCCCGGAATCGGCAAGGCCTACGCAGCCCGCATTATCTCCGCACGCCCGATCGAGAGCATCGACTCACTGGTGCAAATACCTGGCATTTCCAACAAGACATTGGAAGGTTTTCGCCATTTAATCATCACCGAAGATCCACCCCCACCCGCATTTACGGTGGCATTTTACCAAGCAGAACTTGACCGCTACCTAAACACAGAAGTCACCGTTCAAGTCGCTTCCGTCAGCCCGAGTCAGCTCGAAAGCCCTGAGACTTTTCGCGCCGTCACCTTACAAACCGCCTACCAAGGCGAAGCCGGCGGCTCGATCACCGCCTACATTCCCGACGAGTACTACGACTCCTTTATCAACTATTACCGCGAGCCCGGCCGTGAATTCAAAGGCCTGCTCTATTCACGCGATGGCGAAATCGTCATGGTTTACGTTCGGAAATGATGCCTTGATCCATTATTGACCTTATCCCTCCAGCAGCACTCACTAGCCTACAATGAAACTTAGCGACTTCGACGCCTACCGCATCACCAAAACTCAGAACAATGAGATATCGAAAGTATCTTCAGATCCATGGAAGGATTTGCCCAGTAGTAAAAGCGAAGCGCGCAAAGAGCTGAGTGCTCTGCACCTACGCTTAACTGAGCTACAGCAACGCTTCTTCGTCGATCGCCGCAAGAAGTTGCTCTTCGTGCTGCAAGGCATGGATACCAGCGGAAAAAACGGCACCATTCGCCACGTATTCCGCGGGGTGAACCCACAGGGCGTCCACGTGGCCAGCTTCGAAAAGCCCTCCACCCGCGAGCTCGCACACGACTATTTGTGGCGCGTGCACAAGCGCACCCCGGCCAAGGGTGAAATCATGATTTTCGACCGCAGCCACTACGAAGACGTCCTAGCCGTGCGCGTCAACAAGCTCAAGCCCCAGAGTGTCTGGAGCAAACGCTACCGCCACATCAATGACTTCGAACAACTACTCGCCGACGAGGACACCGTCATTCTCAAATTTTTCCTCCACATCGACCGCGATACTCAAAAGCAACGCCTACAAGAGCGCCTCGACACCCCCGCTAAAAATTGGAAATTCGACCAATCCGACCTCGTCGCACGTAGCAAGTGGCAAGAATATGTCGCCGCCTACGAGGAAGTCTTCGACAAAACCAGCACTCCACACGCGCCTTGGTACATCATTCCTGCGAACAAAAAATGGGCACGTAACCTCCTCGTCGCACGCATTGTCGTGAGCTGTCTAGAAGACATGCGCCTGAGCTATCCACAGGTCGATTACGACCCGTCAAAGATTATAATTGACTAGATTTCCTAAAATAGACGAAAAAACGTCTTGATTTCGTCGCTCAGCACGATTTGCTCGCCCCTTTTCCCATGAAAGCCACTATCAAAACACAAGGTCGCCAATTCACCGTAACCGAAGGCGATGTCCTCAAAGTAAACTCCTTCCCCGGAACGGAAGCAGGCGACTCTGTAGACATCAACGAAGTCCTCATGATCGGCGAAGGTGCAGACGCACGCTTCGGCAGCCCTCTCGTTGAGGGAGCATCCGTGAAGGCCACCATTCTCGAAAACAAGAAGGACAAGAAGGTCGTCGTCTTCAAAAAGAAGCGTCGTCAAGGCTACAAAAAGCGCCGCGGTCACCGCCAGCACCTTTCTGTTATCAAAATCGAATCCATTAACGGATAATTTTCAACCACTTAGGAGATACTGAACGATGTCACATAAAAAAGGACAAGGAACTTCACGTAACGGTCGCGACAGCAATGCAAAGCGCCTCGGCGTTAAAAAATTCGGCGGCGAAGCTGTCATCGCGGGTAACATCATTATCCGTCAGCGCGGCACTCGTTTCCACCCAGGCGCCAATGTAGGCATGGGCCGCGACCACACTCTGTTCGCACTCAAGGACGGCCGTGTTGCTTTTGATAAGCTTCACCGCACAATCAACGTGGTCGAAGAAGCCGTCGCTTAAAGCACGCACATATTTTTCAAAAAATCCCGCTCCTGCTTCAGGTGCGGGATTTTTTTTTGCACTCAAGTCAACGAAGCCTGAGCAAAATGCGAAAAATGGTTCGACCTAATAAGCCCGATCTTTAAGCCTACCCATAGATCCGATGGCTATATCACTCGAAGAGCTCCAGCAACAGCGCCAACAAGTCCAACAGCACCTAGCATGGTTAGACGCGAAAATCGCCGAGCTCAGCCCCGAGGATCCAGCAGCCAGCACGACTAAAGCGCCTAGGCCCGAGAGCCAAGCAGCGCGCACAGCAAGCACAGCGAACAGCAGCGAGCCCGAAACCAGTGCGGCACAGACACCAGTGCGCCCGAATAGCAACGCAACTGGCCGCGAAACCTCCCAGCCAGAGCGCACAGCGGATTCTCCCAGCAAGGCAGCCCCCAGCACCGTGCCTGCCCCGCCTGCGCCTCCCATGCCCGACTTCGAGAGCAGCTACAAAAATAAAACACAAAGCGAAATACAACGCGCGAAGATCGGCTGCCTAGTGCTGTTCGTGCTCGCGACTGCACTCTTTCTATTCCTACTCTTCGGGCTCCCCTACCTACTGTAACGGGGCCCCAAGCAGGCAGCCAACAGCCTAGCGACGCATCGTCCGCAGCAAACCGATCACCGTCGAAAGCACGCCAGCCAATTTAAAGAGTTTTAAACGTCCTCGATTCGCCAAACCGCGCTGAATCAAGCCGAAAGTGATAGGACGTATCGCAGGCGCGAGTTGCTTCACCGCGAATGCATACACACTCACACGCGCAAGCTTCTTAGCCAATGGCGCAAAGTAGTTCGCAGCCACAGCAATTTGAGCTCGCTCCACATCCGAGCGCAATTTGAGCTCATTTATTCGCCTGATTTCACGACGGTTCCCAAACATGCAAAATCCTTTCTAAGTTCCTCGCGCGTGTGCTCAAATGGAGCCGACCCTTTGCGTAAAGCATACAGAAGCAGTGCCACACACACAGCTGCCAGCATCGCATTCAGCAACATCCAGACGCCGGCCACATGCACGCGATACTCAACAGGGGCGAGCAAGATTAGAAAGATGCCTGCAAAGCTCACCCCC
>MDTD01017592.1_pt1 | contig 13427 bp, 8 predicted proteins | sample 811221 | NCBI WGS metagenome assembly MDTD01 (sample SAMN05326646, study PRJNA326480) | marine metagenome | isolation source: seawater | place: Pacific Ocean: South West | collected 2011
ATGAAAAATATCCACCTGACTTTAAAACTCGATTTACTTCTGCAAAAAAAGCAGACACATTAGCATAACAATGTGATGATTCAACATTAATCACAACATCCAAACTTTCGTTTTCAAACGGAAGATTCTCGGCATCTCCAAGCTTGTATTCAACTTTTGAATCTTTAAATACTTTATTACAAAATTCAATGGCATTACGAGAATAATCCACCCCAAACATTTTTGAGGGCTGAAAATAACGATCCACATAATCGGCTCCACCGCCTCTACCGCTCCCAACCTCTAAAATTCGTTTATTCTTTAAATCCACTTTAGAGGCTACATAATTATACAGTTGAATAAAAAACCGATTAGTTTCATCTTCTTTTTTTAATTCAATCCTTTCAGATTTATTTAAAGACTGAAAACCATAATTCATAAAAGTCCAATCTTCAGTTTGATATTTAGAAGCCAAAAACTGATAAATTCTTTTCCAAACTGCTTTTTTAAATTTAGGAGATATTTTAAGGATTGAAACAAAGATTCTTGCTGCCATTCTTCAAAAGATTGAATTTAAAACAAAGGAACAATAAAATAAATTAAGATAGTATAGAGACTGTTCCCAAACTGAATTAGGTTGGTTAATGATGAATTATTTACCTTTCCTTGATGCTCCACTGTCGGTCAGGATTTCCAAGTAAATCTTTGATTTACTTTCCAATACAACATTTCAACCCTCAATAAAACCAATCCTTTTAGACGGTTGACACAAATCTGACACAAGAATTCAGGTGTTAAAAAAACACCTCACAGTATTACTTTGTGGAAAAATACGGAATCATATTCCTTAAAAAGATGTTTTTGTTTTATTCCGCTATAAGAAGCTTTAAAAAGTCACCTAAGCTGCATACCCTAATCTCTTTCGTAAGATAATAATCGTCGGAATTTGGGGTTATAATAAAATTCTCCTTTGCATTAATATCCCTAAAAGCCTGAGTGTTTCCTCTGCTAAGCTTTGGGGCCGATGTGTATTTTATTTCGATAGCGTAAATTGGTTTTCCAGCTTTAAGTAAAACCAAATCTATTTCGGCTCCTTCATGGGTTCTGTAAAAGTGAGGTTCAAATTCGTTTTGTGTTATGTGGCAAATTTGTTCTATTGCATAACCTTCCCACGAATTTCCAATTATAGGCATACCTTCAAGCTCATCTATAGAATTTATTCCCAGTAAAAAGTGTAAAATTCCCGAGTCCCTAACATATACTTTAGGTGCTTTAACTAATCTTTTTTTAAGGTTAGTGGTATAGGTTGGTAATTGTCTTATTAAAAAGGCTTCCTCCAAAAAGGAAAGGTAACTTTTAATGGTAGGTGAAGTGAGTTCTAAGGACTTAGCTAAGTTGCTCATGTTTAACAAACTACCATGCATGTGTGCAATCATTGTCCACAATTTTCTAATTGTACCCCTGTCTGCCGACAAGCCTAACATAGGTAAATCCCTTTCAATGTAGGTTTGGATAAAATTTCGCATCCAAGTTTGCTGAACCTTTTTATTTGGTGATAATATCGAGTCTGGAAAACCTCCATAAATCCAGTGCTCAATTATTGATTTAGTATTTATGATTTCTAATAAATTAAAAGGAGTAAGTTCTTCATAAGCAATTCTTCCTGCTAAAGATTCCGATGAATCTCTTATTAATTCTGGCGATGCCGACCCAAGTAGAATAAAGCGGCCTGGCACCCGGTTTTTATCTATCATAGATCTTAAAACTGGAAACAAATCAGGAGCCCTTTGAACTTCATCCAAAATGATACACTTATCCTGATTTCGCTCAAAAAACAAGTTAGGGTTAGTTATTTTTGCTTGGTCTTGTGGATCCTCTAAATCTAGGTATAATGTTTCCTTTTGGAGTTCTTTAATAAGGGTTTTAGAGATGGTAGTTTTACCAACTTGTCTTGGTCCAACTATTCCAATTACTGGAAAGTAGTTTAAATTATCCGAAAGATCCTTCAATTTCCATCGTTGTATCATTTATCTAAGATAATGCTTAAACCTGAAAAAGTAAAATATGATTTTAATATTTCGTTAATAATAAAAAGTAATACGCACCCAAGCCCAAAGTTAGTCGACCTAACCAAAATTTAAAAATCATTCATGATCAGCGTTAAATCATTGAATTTCAATAACATTAAACGACTGTAGTCTCGTTTAAAAAATCGTTTCAACCCATTTTTTTGTATTAAAAAGTCCAACAATAAGCTTTAAATTGTGCAGGTTATAGTGTTAATAAGAGTTTAGTTGAATTTTTGCTGGTAAACCGAAACTTGATACATTTAACTGCGTAATTACTATTTTGAGAAATAATTAAATGAAAAATAATGTTGACAAAACATTCTGCAATAACAGCCCTTAAAAGCTATATATATATATAATAAACAGGCATTCTAGCAAGTTTTTCCTTACTTTATTTCTTTGTTTTTTCATTCAGTTTTCGGGGTATTCTCGTGCTGTGGAGTTTGGTGCTCCAACAATAATCTCTGCAAATAATTATAGTGGACTCTCCTTTTACAAGGAGGTTAGCAATACACTAACGTTTTCTTTTTTTGAAGTTCCCAACTTCAAGGAACCATACATTTCAAATAACGAAGCTAAAACACGCTCTACTTCTTCCATGAGAGAACAAATAAGATTTTCAAATATCAACTGGTGCGCGTTTGTAACGCGTAACTATTGTATTAAGGACTTGAAGTCCGAAAAGTGTAACCGCAGAACAACTGCTATAAACAATACGAACGCGGTACAACCGCACTCGAGTTTAAAAACGAACAACAGAATTGAATAAAGCCAAAATATGAAAAAGTCAAACTATTTATTCGCATTAGCACTTGGAGCAAGTACGTTAACATTTGCACAGGTAGGAATTGGGACAACAACCCCAAGTGTACCACTAGATATTGAAGCAACTGATGCTGCTTTGGATATTAACAACACCGCTGCCGACGGTGACCCGAAAATTAATTTTCAGTTAAATAATACCACAACTTTTTCAATAGGAATTGATGATACGGATGATAAATTCAAAATTGGAACAACAGCACCCGATGCGAGTACAGCTGTAACCGTTCAATCCACAGGAGAAGTTGGTATTGGAACAAGCAACCCTAGTTACAATCTCACTGTTATAGGGAACATTTATGGAAGAGCTGTCACAAATGCAGGAACAGCATTTTATTTGCATAATTCTTCTGGATCACGCCCAATGTGGATAACTTCCACCACTACAGCTGGAACAACGTCTCCTTGGACGTTTAACACACTGAACTCTTGGGACTTTCGAACCGATGGTGTTTCAGGTTTATCAATTGATCCCTGGAATAGAGTAAGGGTGGCTCATGGAAATTACACGGGTGGGGCTTTTGGCCGGACGTTTTCTGTAAATGGAGACGCCGGGGGTACCACTGCTTGGTTTAATGACTCTGACGAACGCTTAAAAAAGAACATTACCACTATCCCTAACTCTCTAAACAAAGTCATGGCCTTAAGAGGTGTAAATTATGAATGGAAAGATACCACTCATCATTTACCTGGCATACAAATGGGATTTATTGCTCAAGAAGCAGAACAAATCATTCCAGAAGTGGTAGATGCTCCTCAAAACGACACATCATACTACAGCATGCAATACGCACCTTTAACTGCATTATTGGTTGAAGCAATCAAAGAACAACAAGCCATCATTGAAGCTCAGAAAAGGGAAATAGAAACACAAAAGGCGGAGAATGCTGCACAGGAAAAAGAGGTAGAAGAAGTAAAAGCAGATGCATCAAACAACGCCGAAGAAATAGAAGCCTTAAAAGCCCAAGTACAACAATTGTTACAACTCATCCAACAACAGGAATCAGCTTCGGTTAAATAGCCCTTCGACTCCGCTCAGGGTGACAATAAAAACAAGATTTTTAAGTAATGAACTTACATCAATCGGTTAAAGCATTGTTAGCATTGTTTCTAATAGGAGGAACAACACTTAAGGCTCAGTTAGCTTTTAATAACAATGGGAGTTTAACGCTACAAATAGACAACGGATTGGTTGTCCATTCGGATGGTGACGTAGCGAATATGAATACTTCCACGCTAGTTTTTGAATCGGCTGGTGAACCGAATTTAGAGTTTGATGGGCATTTCACCAATGGAACTTCTGCGACTTTAACATCTGGAACTGGTTTATTAGAACTTACAGGAAGCACGAGTCAGAACTTAGATTTTGGAGGTGACGATTTGTACAACTTAGAAATTAACAACGCCGCAGGCGGAGTATTTACCCGTTCGGCCACGGTTAATAATGAAGTACAGTTTACAACTGGAGACTTTACCACAACGGATACTGAATTGTTAACTTTTGAAACAGGCGCAAGTGCTGCTGGCGCTGCAGATGCGAGCCACGTAAATGGTCCTGTTGCTAAAAACTTTAACTCAACTACAGCTTTTACCTTTCCAATTGGTCATGGTTCGTCCTACAACTCTCTTGCTTATACCCCTAGTGGAACAGGAGCTACTACCATGAAAGCTAAGTACAATTACACTCAGCCAAGTAACCGTAGTAGTTTAGGTGCTGGGATATGTAAGGTAAGTAATGTGGAGTATTGGGATTTAACAAGAACTTCAGGTTCTCAGGATGGAACGGTTACCTTGGAATGGGATGGCGAAAGCACTGTGTCTGACTTGCCAGATTTGCTTGTGGCTTACTGGGATGGTTCCAACTGGCAAGATGGTGGCGGAACGGCGTCTGGTGCTGCAGGGTCTGGAACAATTCCATCGGGAAGTGCAATGTCTACTTTTAATACTTACACATTAGGGACTAATCCATGTGATAATTCACTACCAGTTGAATTAATAGAGTTCACCGCCGAACCAAAGAATAACGAAGCGGTAGATGTTCGCTGGGTAACAGCTACTGAGATTAATAACGATTACTTTGTAGTACTACGCTCTAAGGATGGGGTTAACTTTTCTCCAATCGATTCGGTTGACTCGCACGGAGACGGAAACTCAACAGAGATGCAGAACTATAGCTTAATGGATTACCAACCTTATTCGGGAACATCGTACTACCGATTAAAGCAAGTGGATTACGATGGGACTACAAGCTACTCCAACATCGAAATAGTAAACTTTGAAGGGGTTGAAATCATCTCGCTTTTCCCCAATCCATCAGAAGGAGAAGTAAACATTGTTGTTAAATCATCAGAAACAGGAACAATAACTTTTACAGTTCACGATGCTGTAGGAAAGATTATAAAATCGGAGCAGTTCCAAATTAACGAAGGGAACAATCAAATAGGCAGCTTCATCAACGGTGCCAACGGTAAGTACTTCGTATCGGTAGTTACCAGCGATGGTAAGTACTATGATTACGATGTTGTGTTGATGGAGTAATGTGAGATAAAAAGCTGGCTATTTTTATTGAATCTATTTGCCAATACAATATCTAACTATCCTTATCCCACAGAGCTCTATTTTTCCTTAACACAAATGTGACACAAAAAATTATACCTTAAACAAATGCTCTCTTAACTTATGGCATACAGAGGAATATTAACTAACCAATCCTCTTTACGATAGTCGCTCAAGGAAAATCTGATGCAGCTAGTATCGGAGTATTTAGCGTTAAAAACTTTTAAAGATTTAGCTTTTAAGTTTTCCTCGGCTTTTACTTCCATCCCAACAATGGAATTTTCCTTTTCAATTACAAAATCTAGTTCCGCTGTATTTTCAGACCAATAATATCCTGTAACACCTTTTGCTGTTAATTCCTGCAATACAAATTGCTCGGTTAAAGAGCCTTTAAACTCGCTAAACATTTTGGAAGGCTCTAAAAGTATCTTTTCGTCCACATTCCCCATTGCATTTAATAGTCCAACATCATGAATATAAAGTTTAAACGCTTTGGAATCGGTATAGGATTTTAAAGGGAAATGCGGTTTAGTAATTCTCGAAACCCTCTTAATTAGTCCGTAATTTTCTAACCACAACAAAGCATCTTCATATTCCTTTGCTCTTGCTCCCTGTTTAAGTAATCCGTAAATGTATTTTTTGTTTTCTTTTGAAAGCTGAGGTAAAATGCTATTCCAAATCATTTTAATTTTAGGAACTACATTTGGAGATGCATATTTTGAAAAATCCAATTCATAAGCATTTAGGATGTTGTTTTGAATCTCTCTAACCTCCTTAAAATTTTCGTTTTGAATAAATGCGTCTACAGCTTCGGGCATTCCTCCCACGAAATAATACTGTTTTAAAAGTGAAATATATTTCGATTTAAATGTTTTAATCAGCTCCCATTCTCGGCCTTTAATCAGCTGAATTAGTTTTTGATGGTTTTTAGCCAATAAAAACTCTTCGAAACTAAATGGGTTTAAATTTAAAAATTCCACTTTACCAACCGGGAAGGATTGTTTTTCATGGATACTTAATCCTAATAATGAACCAGCAGCAACTATATGCAAATTGGGCAATTCTTCATTAAAATATTTAAGCGATGTTAAACCTCCTTTGGCTTCTTGAATTTCGTCTAAAATCACAAGTGTTTTCTTTGGGGTTATCTCCTTTCCACTTTGAATTTCCAAAGCGAGTAATATTCTTTTTAAATCATAATCTTGAGTGAATATAGTTTGTAGCTGAACATCTCGCTCGAAATTGATGTACACATAATCGTCAAACTCTTCTTCGGCAAAGGTTTTCATCAGCCATGTCTTACCAACCTGACGAGCACCTTTTATAATTAAAGGTTTTCGGGTTGGTTTATTTTTCCAATCAATCAAAACCGATTTAGCAAGTCTCTCCATAAGTCTAAATATACTAAAAAACTGACTTAACTACATTTATTCATATGAATATTTGTATTTAAACACATTTTACATCACTATAAAGTGTTGATGTGTTAAAAGTAAAGTGGTAATAAATCAATTTTACTTCTGTTATTCCATAATAAATAGCAGAAAAACCAAAACACCACCCAAATCAAAATTTAAAAATCATCTACAAGCAGTATTAAGCTACTGAATTACAACGATATTAAATATTTTTAATCTTGTTTAAAAAATCGTTTCAACCCACTTTTTTGTATTAAAAAGTCCAACAATAAACTTTAAATTGTGCAGGTTATAGTGTTAAAAAATAGTTTTGATAATTTTTTGATGGTAAAATGAAACACGATACCTTTACTGCGTAATTGCTTTTTTGAGAAATAATTAGATAAAAATGTTAACAAAACATTCACCAATAACAGCCCTTAAAAGCCATATATATATATATATATATTAAAATCGCACTCTAGCAAGTTTTTCCTTACTTTATTTCTTTGTTTTTTTCTTCAGTTTTCGGGCTATTCACAATCTCGTGTTGTCATTAAAGATGATGCCTACCTAGTGTTAAATACAGCCGCAACTACCGATGAGGTTTTTGTGGTTTTGGCAAACGGAAATTCCAACGCACTAGCCACCTCGGGCACAGGCGGAAACATCATCACCAAACACGAAAAAAATCAAGTAAAGTGGAACATAGGGACAAATACAGGAACCTACACCCTTCCATTTACAACAGCCACTACGGCTACCAACGCTTCCGAATCTAAAATTCCTTCCAGTGTAAACATTACAGGAGCAGGAACCGGTAGCGGAAACATCAAGTTTTCAAGTTATACCGATAATAATGGAACGGATAATTATAAAGTATCCGATTATAAACCATCGGATGTAACCAATATGGATAATTCAAGCGCTACAGATAACTCTGCTAATGTTGTTGACCGCTTTTGGATTATGGATGCCAATGGATACACCGATAAACCCGATGTAACCCTCTCTTTTACTTATGATGATGATGAAGTAACAGCAACAAATAATACACTAAGTGAAGCAGACATCTTCCCACAACGGTGGAACTCCACCGCTTCACAATGGCATGATGTAACCCTATCGGGAACGCTTAACACAACTTCCAACACCCTATCAGCAGTTACAGTAGCCAAAGCCAACTTTTTCCGTTCATGGGCATTGGTGAGCAGCGTTACGCCATTACCTGTAGAGCTCATCTCTTTTGAGCCAAAATGCATTGATAACCAAACAGTAATAAAATGGACAACAGCCGCCGAAATAAACAACTCCCATTTCGAAATCCAACACTCCACCGATGGTACCTCATGGAGCACTATTGACAGCGTGCAAGGTGCAGGAAATTCCACCACGGTAATTAACTACGAGCAACCCGTAAAAGTCAACAGCAATCAAGAGGTGGATTACTACCGCTTAAAACAAGTAGATTTCGATGGAACATCTGCCCACTCTGATATTAAAACTTGCAGTTGCGATGGAGGGCTGGAAATAACAAGTCTTTACCCCAACCCTTCGGATGGAGAGGTAAACATCCTCATCAACTCCACCGAAGGCGGTACACTAAGCCTAAAAATTTACGATGCCCTTGGGAAACTCATTGTTAACGATGAGTTAACCATCCAACAAGGGGCCAATGTAATTAACAACGTCATCCAAGGAGAAGGCGGTAAATACTTTGTTTCAGCCAGTATCAGTAACGGAAAATACTACGATTACGGGGTAATTGTAATTAAATAAAAAAATAAAAAAGGAATTGAATATAACCTAAAATATGAAAAAGTCAACCTATTTAATCGCCTTAGCATTTGGAGCAAGTACAATAACATTTGCTCAAAATGTAGGAATTAATACCGATGGTAATGACCCGGATGCAAACACACTTTTGCACCTTAATAATCATTCCGGTTCTAGTTTAGATTCCGCCTTATTGCGCATCGAGAACGAAAAAGCTACCACAGGAACAGGAGTTCAAATAGAAAACTCAGGAACAGCCTCATCTAAGTGGGATATTATTGTACCGGGAAGCTCCACCAATTTAACAATAAAAGGAAATGGTTCCGACCATGTTACCATTCAAAATGATGGTGATGTTGGAATTGGAACAACAACCCCAACAGTAACCTTAGATGTTGATGGCGATGCCATTTTTAACGAAAGTGGCGCGGCAGTAGATTTTAGAATAGAATCCGATGCCAATACACATCAATTTTACGTAGATGGTACCAACAATGAAATAGGTGTAAACACATCAACCCCCGCCAGCACAATAGATATACAAGGCAGCATGGGCTTAAAAGTAACCACTATCACCTCTGCTACTACTTTGGATCAAACGCACAACGTAGTTTTATGTAACACGGGATCTTATACAGTAACGCTTCCTGCAGCAGCTTCTAACACCGGGAAAGTATATTACATTAAAAATATTGATAGCGATGGGGATGATATTACTATAGATGGCAATGGAAGTGAAACCATTGATGGCTCTACCACTTTTTTATTAGATCCCTACAAGCATGCTGTTAGAATAGTAAGCGATGGCAGCAATTGGCATGTGATAGAAGAGTCTGGCACTTTAACCAGCGATAACTCTTTCACTAAAGTAAATTGTGATGGTACAGGCTTTACTTGGAGTGACGTAACAAACGGAACCACGGGAGCAACTTGGATGGACAGAAACTTAGGAGCCTCACAAGTTGCCACCAGTAGTACAGATGCAGACAGCTACGGCGATTTATACCAATGGGGACGATTAAAAGATGGGCACCAATGTAGAACATCAAGCACAACTTCCACCAATAGCTCAGATAATGTTCCTGGTCACGGTGATTTTATAACAGAGGGAAGTTCTCCTTACGATTGGCGAGACCCACAAAACGATAACTTATGGCAAGGTACCCGCGGCATAAACAATCCTTGCCCGGGAGGTTACCGTTTACCAACAGAAGCAGAATTAGATGCCGAACGTACTTCATGGGGGTCCAACAACTCCGCCGGCGCTTTTGGCTCCGTTTTAAAATTGCCCATGGCGGGCTTCCGCAACGACAGCGATGGTTCGCTCTACTTTGTAGGTACCCACGGCTACTTTTGGAGTAGTACGGTTAGCGGTACAAATGCACGCCTCCTGCGCTTCAATAGTAGCTCTGCCTACTTGTACGCCAACCGCCGAGCCTACGGGTTCTCTGTTCGTTGCCTTAAGGATTGACACTTTGAAAAGCGTAGCGCTTTGATAATTTGACACTTTATCCTACCATCCCGTTAGGGTGGTAGGATTTTATTACGTTGAAATTAACACCAAATTTACTTATGGATATTTTTGGATAAAATAAAGATATATGTATTGATAAAACTCTACTTTTTGGGTATATTTGGATAAATTATAGATATATCTTTAAATCAAAAATAAGTTATGGATCATAAATTATTGTTTTCGGGAGTTGTTTTCATGCATATAATGAAGCAATTAAGTGTTATTGATAGTTTTAAAGGGAATTGGAAGGCTTTAAATATTCAGGAAAACAATTCCTTGAAAGAGCTTCGTAAAATTGCAACAATTGAAAGTATTGGCTCATCCACTCGGATTGAAGGAGCAACATTGGATGATGAAGAAGTAAAAAGTCTTTTACAATCTCTTAAAATAACCAAACTCACCTCACGAGCCGAGCAAGAAGTTGCGGGATATTATGAAGCGTTACAGGTTATTTTAGAAAATTACGATGAAATAGACTTATCAGAAAGGTACATACACCAATTGCACCATATTTTACTTAAACACAGCAGTAAAGACAAAACACACCGAGGAAAATACAAATCGCTATCCAATAAGGTGGTAGCCAATTACCCCGACGGTACGCAAAAAACAATTTTCCAAACTACCGATCCTGTAATGACAGGAAAAGAAATGGAGGAATTGTTAATTTGGGTAAACGAACGGTTTGTTAAAGAGGACATTCATCCAATTTTGGTTACTTGTGCCTTTGTGTACGAGTTTTTATCTATACACCCCTATCAAGATGGAAACGGAAGGTTATCGCGCTTGTTAACCACTTTTTTACTTATGAAACAGGGTTATGGCTTTGTTCAATACATTTCCTTTGAGCACATCATTGAAAAAAGAAAAGATGATTACTACAAAGCTTTAATGGACGGACAAAAGAACCGCTATCAGGAAAATGAGCGAATAGATGGTTGGGTGCTATTTTTCTTAAATTGTTTAGTAACACTAACAAAGCGATTAGAGGCAAAATATGAAATATACAGTAACCTAAAGCCCTCATTAAATTTAAGGCAACAAAAAGTACTTGAATTTATTAAAGAACAAAAAACGGTTCAAATGGCATCAATTGAACTGGCCTTTCCTGAAGAATCCCGAAATACCCTTAAAAAAGATGTTGCCTATTTGGTGAGGGAAAAATTAATTTTAAAAACAGGCGAAAGAAAAGGTACTCGTTATCACGCTAAGAAAGAAGTTGATCCAGGTTAATAAATAGTTTTCATGAAAGTTTTATACACCATATTTTTTTGTTGCATATCAATAGCTCTTTTATCTCAAGTTATAAGCGGGAATTTAAACCTCCTAAAAAACACTGAAATAAAATTAGAAGGTTTTAACGGTTTAAAAAACTACACCATAGCAACCACAAAAACGGATTCGGTTGGAAATTTTAAACTGTCCTATTCTGCAAATGATATTGGCGTGGGGTATTTAATTGCTACCGATGATAAACCATTCTTTGTAATCCTAAGCGGAGAAAACATTGAAATCGCAGGAGAAGCATTAAGCTACACCGAAACCATCCAAATCACCAAAGGAAAAGAAAACCAACTTTTTGAGCAGTACGCCAAAGAACACCGAGTAAGAGAACAAGCCCTTAGCGCATGGATTTATTTGGAGAAAATATACAATACCAACACATTGCTTTCTTCCAATCAAAAAACTACCCAATCCATTACAGTAGAAAAAGCCCGATTAAAAAGCGAGGATGCTACTTTTTTAAACAATCTTCCTAAAAACAGTTATGTAAGTTGGTATTTACCCACTCGTAAATTGGTAAGTTCGGTAAGCACCATTGCCAAATACCGCACCCAAGAAATTCCTTCAACGGTGGCAGCTTTTAGAGCTTTAGATTACACCGATAAACGCCTTTACAAAAGCGGACTCTTTAAAGATGCCATTGAATCCCATTTTTGGCTATTAGAAAATAGCGGCTTACAATTGGATTCTGTCTTCATGGAAATGCAAACCTCCATTGATGGAATGCTGGAAAATTTGGTAACCAACGAAGAAAAACTCAACGAAGTAACCGACTATTTGTTTAACCTCCTAGAGCGCCATAGTTTATTTAGAGCATCGGAGTATTTAGCTATAAAAGTACTAAATGAGGTAAGTTGTACTGTTAACAGCGATTTGGCTAACCAACTGGAAACTTACCGAGCAATGAAAAAGGGCAACACAGCACCCAATATTATTTTCCCCGACACCTTAGTTTATCCTTCGGGAGATTTTCATCCTAAAAAATTATCCGATTTTAAAAGTAACTATACCCTAGTAGTTTTTGGTGCCAGTTGGTGCCCAAAGTGCACCGAGGAGATACCTACCATTGCAAAATCCTACAACACATGGAAAGCTCAAGGAGTAGAAGTTTTATTTGTATCCCTAGATGAAGACCTCAAAGCCTTTTATCAGTTCGCCACAAAATTCCCTTTTATAAGCATCACCGACTTAAAAAAATGGAATAGCCCCATCGTCAAAAATTTCTATGTATTTAGCACCCCAACAATGTACCTACTGGATAAAAACCGAAAAATCATCCTCCGCCCCAACTCCGTAAACCAAATGAACGCCTGGGTGGATTGGTATTTGGTAAAAGGGAATCCGTTACAAAAAAATTAGATATTCAGCCTAACTCCAGTTCATTCTATCTAATAAAATCTATTTGCCAATACAAAACATAATTAGCATTGATAACCAGTCACTTACGTAGTTTTGGATACAAATAAGATACAATAATGATGAAAAGTTACTTTTTTGTCCAAAATCTACTAAACTTCTTACCTAGCAAGTTAACCTTTGCGACTAAACCATCTAGTCGGAGCATAAATACCCCCAAACAAAACAGTTTCACTTTGCGTCTAGTAATTTGTATTCGCGTATTCTATCAATTAGATATTTGTACTTCTCCTTAATATCATCTCTATCCGTTCCTTCAATGTTCTTTTCTAGCTTCTTAATGGACTCATTTATGACCCTCTGGACTTCTTGTCGCTTCTTCGGATGAAACGTCAGTTGACTGTTTAAATAATGTCTGAAAACTGTCGCAAGATTTATTTCTAAACCTTTATTGATAGACACCTCCTTGCCATTAACTTGCTTACTGTCACTGAAATCAATAAAAAGTGATTTCATTTGTCGAAATGACGGACTATTGCCTACAATGTTGAATAAATTATTATCCATCACTATTCTAGGGTAATTAGCCAAATTCGTTTCGTAATCATAAGCCTTCACCATAGCAGGTCCATATAAAGGTCCGTTCTCCTTATGAATTAATTTATCTACAGA
>MDTD01070447.1_pt1 | contig 13427 bp, 14 predicted proteins | sample 811221 | NCBI WGS metagenome assembly MDTD01 (sample SAMN05326646, study PRJNA326480) | marine metagenome | isolation source: seawater | place: Pacific Ocean: South West | collected 2011
AAAGATAATAAATTAATTCCTGGATTACCTCCAGGATTTGAGGATCGTTGGGATAAAAAACTTCTTCTCAAAAAAAAGCTATTAAGAGCTATTGAGAATAATTTTATAAAATTTGGAGCAGAAGCTTTAGAAACCCCCTCGTTTGAGATAAGTGAAAATATAGGATCTTTTTTGGCAGAAGATGATGACAATCCTATGTCTGATGTTTTCTCATTTCAAGATGGCGAAAAAAGTATTACTCTTAGATATGATCTTTCAAGCCCATTAGCTAGATTTGTTGCTCAAAATAATCAAAAACTTCCATCTATTTATAAGCGTTACCAAATTTCAAATGTTTACAGAAATGAAAAAAGTGGAAATGGAAGGTACAGAGAGTTTATGCAAGCGGATTTTGATATTGTGGGAAATGTTAATCCTGCTCAAGCAAATGCAGAACTTTGCAATTTAATATCAAGTACATTATTAGATTGTGGATTAAATAGAAGCCAGTTTATAATTAATGTAAGTAATAGAAAAATTGTTCAAGGTCTGATTGATGAACTTAAAATATCGGAAGATAAACAATTAAAAGTAATAAGAGCGATAGATAAATTAGATAAACCTGGATTTGGGTTTAAAGGAGTTGAAGATTTATTAAAAAAAGAGAGAAAAGATCAAAGTGGAGCAATCACTAAAGGTGCTGATTTATCAGATGATCAAGTAGTACAAATATTAAATTTTTTAAAAATACAAGATTTAAAAGAATTAAAAGAAACTTTAAAAAATCCGCTATCACAAATTGGAATAAAAGAATTGGAGGATTTCTATGAAGTTCTTGGATATGGAAAAAATAAAGACCAGGTAAAAAGTAATTTTTGTATAGTGCGCGGGCTTTCGTATTATGACTCATTCATAGTTGAAACTAATTTAAATATCAAAGTAACCAATAAAAAAGGTAAGGAAGTTTCTTTAGGCAGTTGTTGTTCTGGAGGATCCTACGCCAAACTAATCTCAAGATTTAAAGGTGTAGATATTCCAGGAACGGGTGTTAGCTTTGGAGTTGATAGACTTTTATTTGCTTTAATGCAATTGGATCAAATTAAAATAGAAGATCAAAAACCTGTTTTAGTTTGTGTGATGGACGAAAAATATTTAAAAAATTATTATGAATTAGTCGATATTTTGAGAAAAAATAAAATTAACTCCGAAATTTTTTTAGATAGTAAAAAAAATTTAGGCAAACAATTAACTTATGCCAATAAACGTGAGTTACCAGTTGCAATTATTTGTGGAGAGAACGAGTTTAATAATAATACTATCACGATTAAAAACCTAAAAGGTATTAAGGGTGACAACAATAAAACTTTTCCAAAAACTGATTTAATTAATGAAGTCAAAAAACTTATCTGACAAAATCCTAAAATCTGTAAAGTCCAAAGGATTTGAATATATTGAATTGCCCTCAATAATTGAGACAAATCACATTGTTCAAAGATCTGGTGAGAGTTTTAGGAAATTCATTTTTTCATTTACAGATCAGACAGGTAAAGAATTATGCTTGAGACCAGATCTTACCATTGCTTCATGTCTTAGGTATCTCGAAAAGAATTTAAAAGGTAAAGAAAAAATATTTTATAGTGGTCAGGCTTATAGAAAATCCCAAAATAAAAAAGACTCTATAATAAGAAATCAAATTGGCTTTGAGATTATAGGATCAAAAGATGAAAAAAATGATGATCAAGAGATAATTAATACATCTCTTAAATCACTCAAAAATTTAAATTATTCATCAGGCACTCTTACTGTTGGAAATGTAGAAATTTTTAATCTTTTAGTTTCTAAATTAGATATACCAAAAAGATGGAAATTAAGACTTTCAAGGCACTTTTGGAGAGTAGACTACTTCAATGATCTACTAAAAAGATTAGAAACAAATTCTGATGTGGACCCAACCATTGTTGAAGTTGATAAAAAACGCTATTTTAAAATGCTAAATGATGATCAATCATTTATCGTTGCAAGTAGATCTTTAAAAGAAATTTTAGAAAGATTTGACAAAAAAATTAAAGATCCAAGAAGAACAAGTAAGGGAAGAAATATTTCAAAAATTATTAAAGAATTTCTCAAAATAAAATGTCCAATCAATAAGGCTGCAAATGAACTAAATAAATTTTTTAGGAAAAACAAGATCAATCTCTTTGTTGATCAAAAATATTTTCCTGTCTCGAAAAATAAGATATCTAAACTAAATGTAATTTTTTCGACTGCTTTTGGTAGACAACTAGAATATTACACTGGAATGGTTTTTAAGATAGATATCAAATCAAATTCAACAATTATTAATTTTTGTAATGGAGGTCGTTATGACAAATTAATCTTTGATCTTGGATCGAAAAAGGAAACGCCTGCTGTTGGAGCAGCATTTAATTTGAATTATTAATTATGAAAAATTTAACAAATATAGGAATACCAAGCAAAGGTAGATTGAGAAAAGATGTTTTAAAACTTTTTAGTAAAAAAGGATTTAAACTTATTTCTGAGAGAGGAGAGAGGGATTTGATAGGATCAATTAAGAATAAACCAAATCTTAAAATTTTATATTTACATGCAAGAGAAATTATTGAGAGATTAGGAGATGGTTCTTTAGATATTGGTTTTTCAGGTTTTGACTTATTAAAAGAGAGTAAAATATCTACTCAGAATAAGATTAACGTTATTAAAAAACTTAATTTTGGAAAAGCTAATTTAGTTATAGCAATTCCTGATCCGTGGATCGATGTTCAAACAATAGCAGATCTTGAAGAAATTGCTTTTGAATTTAGGGATAAAAAGAAAAAAAGATTAAGAGTTGCAACCAAGTATCCAAATTTAACAAGAGAGTTTTTATTTTCGAAAGGAGTAACTCAATTTAGATTAGTTGAAAGTTTAGGAGCTACCGAAGCTTATCCTTTTACTGGATCAGCTGAATTAATCACTGATATAACATCATCAGGTGAAACTTTAAAAGCTAATAATTTACGAGTCTTAAAAGATGGAGAAATTTTAAGGTCACAAGCTTGCATTTTTTCCTCTAAAAAAAATGATAAAAAAAAAGGATTTCAAAGTTTAATAAAACTACTTTCTAAGTAATTTGTCTCTAAAATAAATTAAAATAATTTTAATGATATCTAAATTTCTGATAATTAAATAGGTAGAAATTAAAAGACCTACTCCAAAAATAATCTTTAAAATAAGATATAATTCCATAATAATCCCTTATAATATAAGTTACGAATCATGAATACAATTTTATTAATAATTTTAATTTTAATGTTAGGGCTAACATTAGTAATTTTATATTTAAGTATCAAATCAAAATCAAAAGATACGGATAAAAGATTGGATGAAATAGTAAATCTTAATAATGAAATTGTAAGATTAAAAGATAGTTTAAATTCTACAATAAATACATCATTAAGTTCAATGTCTACTTCATTCAATTCATTATCAACTGGTGTTACGAAAGATATGACAGAGGCGCTTACTAAAGTTGACGAAAAAGTTGGAAATTTTAACGATCAAGTAAAATTATTAAATCAAAGCCAAGAGGGAATTACTAAAATATTAGCTGGTGTGAAAAAATATGGAACTTTAGCAGAGTACTCTTTGGATGCATTAATAAAAGATTTGTTACCAGCATCTCAATTCATGACGAATGTTAAAATGAAAGAAGATACTAGTGAAAATGTTGAATATGCAATCAAACTGCAAGGTGATGTTTTGGTTCCAGTAGACTCACATTTTCCAGTAGAAAAGTTTAAGGCAGTAACTGATGCTTATGAGACTGACGACAAAAAAGGTGTTACTGATGCCAGAATGAAATTAGCGAATGCATTTAAATTAAAGGCTAAAAGTGTTAATGAAAAATATATCGTTCCACCAAAAACAACAGATTTTGCAATAATATATGCTCCAACGGAAAGCTTATATAAAGAATTAACTGAGTATCAAGATTCTAGCTCTAAAGAATTATTGACTCAAGAATTAATGAAAAAATATAAAATAGTAATTTGTGGCCCTAATACTCTCTCAGCATATTTGCAATCTTTGCATATGGGATTTCAATCATTGAAAGTTCAAAAAGGGGCAACAGAAATTTATAACCATCTTAAAACTATCAGCACGAGGTTTGCTAAACATTTTGATAATGTAATAGTCCTAAGAAAAAAATTGGAAGAAGCAATGAGTGTTGTTGATAAGTTTGGAACAGATGCAAGGTCAATAACTAGAACTTTAGAAAATATAAAAGATCCCGAGCAAGTTGAAAATGCTTTATTGACAGATAACGTTGAGAAATTTGTTGAGAGAAACAAACAGATTAAAAAATAATTTCTTTTTTTTAATAATACCGAATATAAGAAATCACATGCGCTGGAATAAGAAATACAATTATCCTACATCGTCAAGAGCAACAGAAGATGGTATACGAAGATATTTTCTGGGAGAAAAAAAATTACCAAGCGTAACCTCAATACTTGATGCTACAAAATCTGAGGAAGATAAAGCTGCACTAGCAAATTGGAGAGAAAGAACTGGACATAAAGAAGCGGAAGCAATAACAAAAGCAGCAAGTAGCAGAGGTTCTCAAATGCATAATTATTTAGAGTCTTATCTTTTAGGAAGAGAAAATTTGAGTTTCTTTGAAGACAACGAACAATATAAAAAGATGGCAAAAGAAATAATTGATAAAGGGCTAACAAACAGACTAGAAGAAATTTATGGTGTAGAATGTACAATGCATTATCCCGAAAAATACGCAGGCACCGCTGATTGTGTTGGGGTATATGAAGGAAAAGAGACAATTATTGATTTCAAACAATCTAATAAACCAAAAAAAGCTGAATACATAGATTCCTGGTTTCTACAAACAGCGGCTTACTCTTTAGCACATAACACAGTTTATAATTCTAATATCACTTCTTGCATGATTTTAGTTTGTACTGTTGATAATTTATTCCAGGAATTTAAAATTCAAGGTTCTGAGCTGGTTATTTATCAAAATTTATTTTTAGGGAGATTAAAAAAATTTAATGAACTTGAAAATCTTGTTTAATAAAAAAAATGGATAAAATAGTAATTTACGATACTGAAACAACAAATAGCACCATTTGGGGTTCTATTATTGAAGTTGGAGCAGTAGTTGTTGATAAAAATCTTCGGGAAATTGGAAAATTGAATATTAGAGGTAGAATGCCTGAGGGAGAGGTACCCAGTGCGAAGGCTCTGCTCGTAAATTCAACTAGCATTGACTTACTCACTAAAGGCAATTATTCACATTATGATTTTTTAGGAGCGGTAGAAAATTTCTTTCTAAAATGTGCACCTGCTATGTTCATGGGTTGGTCTAATTTAAATTTCGATAGAAGAATGTTTCATTTTAATTTTTTTAAGGGTAATCGATATCCATATATTACTCATTCCTCACCAAATCATGAGCATGATGGATTGCATATAGCTAGAGCGGCTCAAACTTTAGATCCAAATACATTAAAAACAGAATTAACTGAAGCTGGTAATGAAAGTTTAGCCTTAGAAGGTCTTAGTAGAATGCAAGGATTTGACACTGCAGCTGCACATACAGCTTTTCATGATGCATATACGAGTTTAAAAATTTTAAGAATTGTAAAAAGTAAACATAAAGATAACTGGGATACATTTTTAAGAACTTCAACAAAAGTTGGAGTTGATACTTTGTTAAAAAAAGAAGGAATGTTTTCGATATTTGAAAATGTAAAAGGTAAAAACATGACTTATCTTGTATCTACTATGCATCCAAATTTTTATTCTCATTCACATCCAAAAAAATCAAATGATAAATTTGTTTTTGATTTAAGAAGAGATCCCGAACCTTTATTAAATTTATCTGTTGATCAGCTCAGAAAGACTCTAAAAACTTTTAGCCCCAAAGTTATAAGAGTTTTAAAAATAAATAAAGCTCCAATAATTTCTGATGAGAAATTTGCTTTGAAACAAAAACCTTATTCAAGTTTTGACCTGAATATATTAAAAAAAAGAGCTTTGCTGGTAAGGAATAGTGAAAAATTTTGCCATAATATTCAAACAATATATAGAGAAATTGAAGATGAGAAAGAGCAGACAAAAACTCAAGAGGACTTATTACCAGAAGAAACTCTTTATGAAAAATTTATTCCCAATAAAGATACAGCTTTATTTAAAACTTGGCATAGTTCATCATGGGAAGATAAATTGAGACTATTGGACAAATTTCAGGATAAAAGGTGTTGCTGGTTTGGACAAAAAATTATTTATCAAGAAGCCCCACAAATTTTACCTCTAGATTTATATAAGAATATTAAAAGTGAAATTGCGAGAAGAATATTAAGCAAAAACAGAGAAAAATGGCAAACAGTTAGTATGGCTTATAGTGAAATTGATACTCTTCGAAATCAAGCAGATAATAGAGATGATGAGGAAGAGCTGAAAAAATTGGATGAAATAAATGAATTTATAATGTCAATAGAAAAAAAATATGAAATTGCATAGTTGACTTTATCACCTTAATTAATAGAAAGAGTTATGCTTAAAGATTTTAAAGATGAAGATTTTGATAGTAAAATAAAAAATGAGGACGTTTCTGTGATACAGTTCAGTGCTGCATGGTGTGGGCCATGTAAAGCACTTAAACCCGTAATGGATAAATTTGCTGAAGAATACAAAGATAAGGCAGGATTTTATTATGCAGATATTGAGGATGGTGGAATTAATACAGGAAGTGCTGCTGGCATAAGAGGTGTTCCAACGGTTATTATTTATAAAAAAGGTGTTGAGGTAGACAGAAAAGTGGGTGGAGTTCCTGAGGGCAATATGAAGGAATTTTTAGAAAAAAATATCTAATTTAAATTTAAAATTTCAGAACAAAGATAAAGTGAACCAGTAACTAATAATAAGTCACCCTTATCTAAATTGATTGATTTAATAGCATTTTGTATGCTGCCCTGGTATTCAACATTAGGGAATTTTTTAAATTTTTCTTTTAACTCTTTTCCACTGATTGAGTTTGGTTGACTTTTAATATCCACAGTTGTAATTGATGAGATATTCTTGAAATAGCTTATGTATTTTTCATGTTCTTTATTTTTCATCATTCCAACAATTATATGTTTTTTACAATCAAGGCTTTCAAGGTATTCATTTAGTACTCTTGCACCGTCTTCATTATGATCTCCTGAGATAATAAACAGATTATTTTTTACCAGTTCCTTTAGCTTGCCAGACTTAATTTCCTGAAGTCTTGCTATATTGTTTATTTTTTGTATACCTTTTTTGATATTTTCATTTTTAATCTTTAATTTTAAAGTTCTCAAAGTAGCAATTGCTGTTGATATATTTTCTAATTGATATTGGCCAAGTACATTAGGTTTTGGCAATTTTACTTCTCCAAATTTATCTTCATAATAAAAGAAATCATTCTTTCTAGACTTAAAAGAAAAAACCTTATTAAAAAAAATTTTTTTTGATTGATTTTTAAGGATATTTTTTTCAATTAAATCCATCGTTTTTGAGCTATTTTGTTTTGCTATAATAATTTGTGAATTTAAAAGAGATGATGTTTTTTCAAACACAATTCTTTCAATTGTTCGTTCCTTGATTGGAAGCCAATCTAAATGATCTTTACTAATTGATGTTATTATAGTCGCCATATTTTCTTTGAATATATTAGTTGCATCAAATCTAAAAAATAATCCTGCTTCAATTATATTGATATTATTAGGATACTGAGCAGCTTTAAACAAAAAACAAGCAGTTAAAATTTCAAAAAAAGTAATTGGTTGATGATTATTAATCTTTTCAACTTTTTCAAAAAGATCAGATAGTTCGTCATCACTTAATTCTTTATTATTAAAAATAAATCTTTCATTAATTTTTTGGATATGTGGACTTGTAAAAATGTTACATTTTTTTCCAGACTCCTTTAATATTGAATAACAAGCTTGAATGGTAGAGTTTTTACCGTTTGTGCCTACCACATTTATAACTTTTATTTTATCTTGAGGATTATCAAGTTTATTACATAGAAATTTAATTCTATCTAAACTTAAATCAATCTCCTTCTTATGCAATTTTAGAAAGCGACTGAGTATTTTTTGTAGTTTCATTTTCTTCAGTGCTTATAACAGAATTTTCCTTTAACAATATTGATAATAAGGTTGCAATTTTTTCTGGGAGATATTTTCTTTCAACGATTAAGTCTACGAAACCTGTTTTCTCAACATATTCGCTTTTTTGAAAACCTTCAGGCAATTCCTCTTTTACAGTTCCCTGAATAACTCGAGCGCCTGCGAATGCAATAAGAGCTCCAGGTTCAGCAATATGAAGATCTCCTAACATTGCGTAAGAGGCAGTAATTCCACCAGCTGTCGGATCTGTTATTACAACTAAATAAGGAAGATTATTTTTTTTTAATTCATTTATTGCTAGCGTTGTTCTTGTCATTTGTGATAATGAAATTAAACTTTCCATCATCCTCATTCCTCCTCCAGCACTTATGCATAAAAATGGAGTTTTATTTTCTATTGCGTGTTGGATACCGTATAAAAAAGCTTCTCCTTCGGCTGCAGCCATTGAGGCTCCTAAAAAATCAAAATCTGACGCTACCGCTGTTATCTTGATACCCTCAATTGAACCACTTACAACCATCATACCGCAGTCCAAACCAGTTTTTTTTCTAGCATTTTTTAGTCGGTCTTTATAAGTTTTTTTGTCAGTCCAATTTAAAGGATCATCTTTAGGTATTGGTGTTTTAAAAATTTTATAATTATTTTTTCCAAACAAAATATCAAATCTTTGTTTTGGCTTAATACGGTGATGTTTATTGCAATCTGGACAAACCCATAGGTTTTCCTCCAAATCTTTCTTTAAAATCGGACCTTTGCAACAAGATGTCCAATCGCTATTAGCTATATCTTCTTTTGTTGCTCTCTTGTGTATTGCGGTTTTGATTTTTTCACCAGCTTTTATTATTTTTGTAATCCAATTCATAAAATTTTATTTTTTAATCTTTTAACAACATTAGTAACATTTATGACAGTATTTTGTCTTTTTTTTATAGATTTTGTAATTTCACTACAAATTGCGCTTCCAACCACTAATCCGTCAGCTTTTTTCAATGATTTAATGGTATTTTCTGTGATACCAAATCCAATTACAACATTCTTAGATTTGGCTTGATTCTTAATTTTTTGATATTGACTAATAATTTGATTTGGAGCGACTTTTAATTTTCCACCAGTAGTTGATAGCATACTAATGTAATAGATCATATCGTGAGAGGCATTTATGATTTTTTTAACTCTTGAATTTGAAGTTGTTGGTGAAATTAGTTGAATAAAGTTAATTTTATTTTTTTTACATTTTAATGCAAATTTTTCATTTTCTGGAAAGGGTAAATCAACCACAATTAATCCATCAACATTTGATTTTTTACACTTTGAAATAAATTTATCTTCATTAAACTGATAGATTAAATTATAATAGCCCATTAAGATTATAGGTATATTTTTTCGGATTTTTTTAAACTTAGTTACTATAGAAAAAACATCATTAATTTTAATTCCATTTTTGATTGCTCTATAAGCACTTGTTTGTATTTGACCACCATCAGCGATTGGTGTGTTGTGTGGAAAGCCTAATTCACAAATATCTGCATATTTTGAAATTGATTTCAGTATTTCTAATGACTTTTTTTTTGTATTATCACCAGCTACCGTATAAGTAATCAGAGCTGGCCTATTATCCTTTTTTGCATTTCGAAAAGATTGATTAATCAAAGAATTTTTATTCAAAATTTACCTAGCCTTTCTTTTAAGATATCCCTATCTTTTTTTGCATCACCACATGAATTTACTATGATAACTGTTTCTTTATTTAATTTTGGTGCTATTCGAATAGCTTCGGCAAATGCGTGACTAGGCTCTAGGCTTGGATTAAGTTTTTCAAACTTTGTTACCATTTTATAAGCATCAAGAGCATCCTCATCTGTAGCGTAAGTATATCTTGCTCTTTTAGTATCTTTTAAAAAACAATGGATAGGACTTACTCCTGGATAATCTAATCCTGCGCTTATTGATTCTGTCTCATGAATTTGACCTTCATTATTCTGACAAACATAAGAAGCAGCCCCATGTAATATTCCTATTTTTGCATTTCTGCTTAAAGGTGCAGCGTGTAATCTGGATTTTTTAGGACCACCAGCCTCTACACCTATTAGTTCAATTTGTTTCTTATTAAAATCTATAAACTCACTCCAGAAACCATAGGCAGAACTTCCTCCACCGACACAATTAATTAACTTTAATTTTTTTGGGATACTTCTAAACTTTTCTCTTAATTGCTCCTTGAGCTCTCTAGATATTTGTGCAGTGGACCATCCACAAATTTTCACAAATATATTTGGACCAACTGTAGATCCAACACACATGTGGGTATTATTACAATTAGAAACCCAATATCTCATACATTCACTAACTGCATCAACCAGAGTTTGGCTACCAGAATAAACCGGCACTATTTCCGCACCATTTTTTCTCATAGCGTCACAATTAGGTTTTTGTCTTTTTATATCTTTTGCTCCCATGAAAATTTTACATTTTAGACCAAATTTTTTTGCAGCCATACTTAGCATTTTTCCTGCATAACCAGCACCAGTATCACCAACAATATATTTTTTTCCCATTTCTTTACATATTAAAGCATGAACAGTAGCATTATATATTTTATGAGCACCCCCATTTGCCTCAGAAACAACTTTAGCCCAGATCTGAGCCCCACCTAAATAATTAGTTAAGTTTTCCAACTTAATTAAAGATGTTGGAGTTCCAATAAAATTTTTGAAATAAAAATTCCTTTTTTTTAAAAAATTTTTATCTTTTCTAAGTTTTTTAAATTTACTCTCCAGGTCCTCGACTGGTTTCTTTAGTGTTTCAGGGATGTAGCTTCCACCAAATTTCCCTCCCCAGAAACCATGTTTATTATGTTGATCAATTAATGGTATATTTTTTTTAAGTTTCATTATTCAAATTTTTAATTTTTTTTAAAAAAACTTCTATTTTGGAAATATCTTTTTTTCCCGAGGTTTCTAAGCCTCCAGATATATCAATAATATCTGCTATTTTTATTAATTTTTCAAGATCATCATTGAGTTGTATGTTTCCAGCTATCATTATTTTTTTATTGAATTGAATATTTTTAATGAATGTATGGTTAAAGGACATACTTTTTTCGTATCCTTTGCTGTCAAAAAGCAAAATATCTGCTACCTCCTTATATAAACTATATTTGTTTACATCTAATTTACTGCTAACAGTTAAAGCTACAATTATTTTCTTTTTATATTTTTTTCTTATTAATTTTAATTCTTCAAGACTTGAATCATAAATTTGATAATAATCAAAAGGTAAATTCTTAATCTTTTCAAGAGTTTTTTTGTTTGGTTTAACTAGGACAGCTACAAATTTTGAATTCTTTTTATCTATAGTTAATAATTTTTCTAGCTTACCGTACTCAACATATCTTTTACTTTTTTTATAATTACAAATAAACCCAATATATCTAGGTGCATGTGGATGGTTTATTATAAAACTTAAAGTTTTTAGATCAGATATACCGCAGATCTTACAATCTTTCATCATTTCTCTAAGTGATCAATTAGTCTTTTAACATTTTTTTTGATATTATTTTTAGTAAGTGAACGGCCTATCACTATTGCTGAAACTTTATTTTTAAAAGCCTCTTTAGGACTCATTACTCGTTCTTGATCATTTTTTTTATCACCAGGTAGCCTTATACCGGGAGTTACAATGAATAATCTTTTATATTTTTTTCTAATAATTTGAGCTTCTTTGGCAGAACATATGCATCCAGCCGCACCAGAACTTTTTATTAAAGAAATTTGTTTTAACACTAATTTTTCAACTGATCTTGCGTAACCTATTTCTCTAAGAGATTTGTTGTTTAGGCTTGTAAGTATCGTTACTCCTAAAACTTTTATATTTTTATTTATTCGTTTTGCTTTTTGAGTTACAGCTTTCATCATTTCAAGGCCACCAGATGCGTGAACGGTGATATATCTCAATTTTTTTAAATCTTTCAAACTATCCATTGCCGACAGTGCGGTCATAGGAATATCTTTTAGTTTTATGTCCAAAAAAAATTCAGATTTAAAATTTTCTAAAAATTTTCTACCATTTTTAGAGAAAAAAAATTGGAGTCCAAATTTAGGAATAATCTTTAGTTTATGAGTTTTGGTTTCTTTAATAATATTCTTAATTTTATTAATATTTGATGTATCACATGCAACAAATATTTTTTTTTTACTCATTATTAAGTTTATTAAACAAATCCTTAGCACTTTTGAAGTGAATTGTTTTTTTTTCTGGAGTATTTACTTTTTCTCCAGTTTTTGGATTTCTAGAAATTCTAGCTTTTTGAACATTTGTTGAGAAAACTCCAAAAGTTCTAAGTTCAACTCTTTCACCTCTTTTTAGCGATTGCTTCATTTCTTGTAAGATAATTTCAATAAATTTTTCCAGATCTTTTCTAAAAATATTCGGCCAGTTTTTTTGAAGTTGTTTTAAAAGCTTTGATTTTACAATAGCCAATTTATTCTTCTTTAATTTAGTCTTTATCCTTATCTTTTTTTTTTAAATCTTCTGATAGAGATGAAAAAGGAAGATTTTTTCCTGATCCTTCAGCTCCATATTTTTCTAAGGCCTCTTTCTTCTCAATTTCCTCTAAAAGTTTTATACTTAAATTAACTTTTCTTTTGTCTAGGTCAATTTCTGCAATTGCACAGTCAATTCTTTCGCCACCCGTAAATCTTGAAGGTCTTGCATCAGCAGCATTAATTGCAATTTGTGATTTTTTTATATTAAAATCCATTTCGCAATTTTCTGGCCTTACAATTAAACCCTTGTTATCAGTAGATATAATTTTAACCGTAATCGTTTGATTTACCTTTTTGTCCTTAAACCAATCAAAAGGATCAGGCTTAGTTTGTCGTAAACCTACTCTTATTTTTTGGTCTGCTACTTTTATTTCCAGAACTTTAACTTTTAATTTGTCACCTTTTTTATATTTATTTAATTCTTCTTCACCATTATTAAGATATGTAAGATCATTGCAATGCAAAAATGCATCAATTTCTGAATTTTCAATTTTTACGAATAATGAATATTCATTTTTATTTACAACTTCACCTTCTACAACGGTACCTACTGGATTATTTTTTTCAAATAATTCAAATGGATTTTCTTTTGTTAATCTATGAGATATTGCAACCCTTCTTTTTTCCTTATCAACCTCAGTAATAACACAATCTATCTCATCACCGACTTTAAACATTTTTTTTGCAGAAATATTTTTTTTTGTCCAACTTAACTCACTTGAGTGTA
>MDTD01005834.1_pt1 | contig 13426 bp, 12 predicted proteins | sample 811221 | NCBI WGS metagenome assembly MDTD01 (sample SAMN05326646, study PRJNA326480) | marine metagenome | isolation source: seawater | place: Pacific Ocean: South West | collected 2011
AAAGATAATGGTTGAACATGATATCAATGAAGCAAAGAAAGATTTAGCGTTATTAAAAGATAATTTAATATCACCAACTTGGGAATATCCTAAAATATAAAAATATGAAAGTCTTAATAGTTGGCTCTAGTGGATTTCTTGGTAGCCATGTTAAATCTATTCTAAATAATGAATATGATTACGAAATTCTAGAGATTACTGGTAAAGAGCAGATTGATATTACAAAATATGATGAATTAGAAAAATACGTTTCAAAATCTAAACCAGATATAGTAATAAATTGTGCAGCCTTTGTCGGGGGAATCTCATATGGATACAAATATCCAGCAAGGATGCTTTACGAAAACTCAATGATGGCCATAAATCTCTATAAAGCCTCACAAAAAAATAAAGTTAAAAAGCTAATTAACCCAATTTCAAATTGTGCTTATCCTGGAAATTTGACTACATACAAAGAAGATTATTTTTTTGACGGACCACCGGATGATTCAGTTTACAACTATGGAATTGCAAAAAGACTATATGTACAACTCGGAAAAAGCTTTTATCAAGAAAAAAACTTTTCGTCAGTAAATGTAGTTGTTTCTAACATGTATGGCCCCAATGACCATTTTGATATTGAAAGATCGCACGCGTTAGGTGCAATTATTAAGAAAGTTCACGACGCAAGTATAGAAAGTAACAAGGAAGTTGAACTATGGGGAACAGGAAAACCAATTAGAGAATGGCTTTATGTAACGGATGGAGCTAGAGCACTAATTAATTCTATTGATTTAGAATCTGGACATCATTTTTTTAATGTTGGTGTCGAAAAAGGAATTTCAATTTTAGAATTAGCAGAAATAATTAAAGATAAGTTTGCTTGGGATGGAAATTTTGTATTAGATACTTCAAAGCCAGATGGTGTCCTTGAAAAAAAGGTTGATGGTACTCTTGGAGAAGAGAAATTAAATTGGAGACCTGAAACTGGTTTAGTTGACGGAATTCAAACTACTGTAAATTGGTATATTAATAAATATGAATAATAAAAATATTAAAAATATAATTCATAATGGTGAGGTTTACTCAAGCATATTTGATTTAACCAATATAAGTGAAGGTTTAGATTTTCTAACCAATGATGATTCTTTTGTGCAGGTAGGTACATGGAAATATGAAAAAGGTAAAATACTTGATGCACATTATCACAATACTTTTGAAAGAAAGTCTTATGTCACTCAAGAAGTAGTTTTAGTACTTGAGGGAATTATTATTTGTAATTTATACACAACAGATGGAGAGTTTATTGCTAGTGAAGAAATCAAGCAGAATCAATTAATTATTCAATTTCAAGGAATACATGAGTATGAAATTATAAATAATAGTAAGGTATTGGAAATTAAAAATGGGCCCTATTTTGGACCTGATAAGGACAGAACAAGAGTAAATATTAGAAATGATTAATCAAGTTGAGCCAAATATTTCAAATGAAGATATTGAAAGCGTATCAAAGTACATGCAATCTGGTTCTTGGATTACAGAACACAAGCTAACAAAAGAGCTTGAAGATAAAGTAGCAAGTTATGTAAATAGAAAATATGCAGTAGCAGTTCCTAATGGAACAATTGCTATATATTTAGCACTGATTGCTTCAGGAGTAAGAGAGGGACAAAAAGTAGCTGTTCCAAATATAACTATGATAGCGACTATTAATGCGATAATTTGGGCAGGTGCAGAACCAGTGATTGTAGATGTTGATAACACACTGTGTATGTCACTTGATTCCTTGAAAAAAGTACCTGATGTCAATGCTGCTGTTTTTGTTCCTCTGAATGGAAGAGTTGGCTCAGGTTTAGAAATACAAGAATATTGCAAGGATAAAGACATTATTTTAATTGAAGACTCAGCCCATGCACTAGGGTCTTCATATGAAAATCAAAAGTGTGGCTCATTAGGAAGTCTTAGTATTTTTTCTTTTACTCCACACAAAATAATCACTATGGGACAAGGGGGAATGGTCTTATTAGATGATGAGGATCTATATCAAAAATTAATTGATATGAAAACATTTAATAGAGAAAAAGACAAAAGTGATGTTCATAAAGGTTTTGGGCTTAATTTTAAAATTACAGATTTACAATCTTCACTAGGCTTATCACAACTCTCTAAATTAGAAGAATTTATTAAGTTGAAGAATGAACTTTATAGACAATATTCAAAAAATATAAATGAGAAATATTTAAAGTCATTTAATGAATACGAAACCCCGTGGTTTGTTGATTTTTACTGTAATAACGAAAACCAAAGAGACAAACTACACGTATATCTTCAAGAAAAAAATATTGAAACAAGATTTTCATATCCTTCTTTAAGTAGTCAATCATATTTACAAAATATAGAAAAAACAGATTTAACATTATCTGAAAAAATTTCAAACACTGTTTTATGGCTTCCATCATCTACTAATCTATCGAAAGAAGACATTGAATATGTTTCTAGAGCAGTTAATAACTTTCTTGAAAATTAAGACTATCTTTATTAAGTGAGTAATTTAAATATATCCCTTAAAGATGTCTCGTTAATAATCGCTACATATAACGAAGAAGAATCTCTTCCTTTTGTATTGAACGAAATCAAAGAATATGATTTTGGTGAGGTAATTATTGTAGATGGTCATTCAACAGATAATACAGAAATGATTGCAAAAGAATATGGCGCGACTTTCATAAAGCAAAATGAAAGAGGTTGGGGAAGTGCAGTCCTTCAGGGAATTTCAGTTTCAACTCATGAATATATTACGTATATGGATGGGGATGGTTCTTATAATCCTATTGCAATACTAGAAATGAAAACTTTAATTCAAAATTATGATGCTGTTTTTTCATCTAGATATAAAGATGGTGCAAAAAGCCCTGACGATACATTTATTAGAGGAATGGGAAATAAATTGTTCACATTTCTCGTAAGATTCTTATTTAAATGTCGAATTTCAGATGCTCTGTTTTTCTATCCTTTATTTAAGAGAGAAATCCTTGAAAACATTGACTTAAAATCTAAAGACTTCACTCTTTGTTTAGAGCTACCAGCTTTAGTACATTTAAATAAATTAAGGTATACAGAAATTTTAAGTTTAGAAAGGGAAAGATTTGCAGGTATTACTAAAGTAAATGCCTTTTATGATGGTTTAAAAATTCTTAAAGGAATGTTAAGTCTTAGGTTAAAAGTATGAAGCTCCATCTTGGTTCAGGTGTTAGATATTTAGAAGGATTTTTGCATATAGATATTGCTGATTATGAGCATATAGATATTAAATCTTCAGTAGACAAGCTTGATACAATTGATGATGGCACAGTCGATGAAATTTATGCCTCACATATTCTAGAGTACTTTGACAGAAATGAAGTTAAATCTGTTTTAAAGGAGTGGAAAAGAGTTTTAAAAAAAGACGGGGTATTACGAATTGCAGTACCAAATTTTGAAGCATTAATTAAGGTATACCAAGAAACTAACGAGATTGATAAAATTTTAGGACCATTATATGGTAAATGGGACTTGAGCGATAACAACTTTATTTATCACAAAACTGTATATGACAAAAATAGTTTAACTGAACTTTTAGAAGGTTTGGGGTTTTCTGATATTGAATTATGGGACTGGAGAGAAGTGTTCAGAAATAATCCAAAGTATGATGACCATTCACAAGCTTATTTTCCACACATGGACAAAGAAAAAGGAATACATATTAGCTTAAATATTCAATGTAAGAAGTAATGAAAAGTACTACTAAAACATTAATTTCATTAATAGCTTTTATAACCTCTCTTTTTACTTCCTATTTTTTTGGCGAAATTTTTTATAACTCAATTGATGGGACTGATTTTTATAGGTATTTCAAATATATAGAGTACTTTAATGGAACGGTAGAATCACCTTCCCTCGAACAAGGATTGTTTTACTTTTGGTTTATATCTAACTTTATTGAATTTTCTCAAAGCTATTACCTTCCTGATAAATGGGAATATGTTTACAGTACAGCAATTCAGCTTGGAAACTTTGTTTTCTACTTATTAGGTTTATTGGGGTTGTATTTATGGCTAGCTTCAAAAAAAATAAACAAAAGTGTAATCTTTCTTTCCTTCTCAGTTCTTAATTTTTTTCCACCAGTCTACGGAGGAAGGTTGATCATGAAACCAGAAATAATAGTTTTTTGTTTTTTGCCCTGGATTTTTATAGGTATTGATAATTATTTTAAAAATCAAAATAAGTTGAACTTAATTTTAGCTGCACCATTGCTTTCCTTGTTAGTTACAAGTAAAGGAACAATTGCAATAATGGTATTTTTTTCACTTTTATATTTATATTTTGAAGACATAAAAAAAGTTAACATAAAAAATTTAATAGTCCCAGTTGGAATTTTTACAGTCTTAACGACTTTATTGTACAATGAAAATTCCAACGTAAATACTATAAGTCTTTTGTCTCATCAAGAATTGGAACAGTACCTATTTAAAGCCCCTATAAGTTTTATATATAATATTAATTTTCTTGAGCTTTTTACCAATCCCTTTAGGAATCAGCATGCAAATTCTTTGATTGGTATAACATTAATTGATTTATTCGGCGACTACTTTAATAGATATTGGGATAACAGCAGGAGTCTTTTTTTAGAGAATAGAAGGGAGCTGTTTGAATTTTTACCAAATCCTAGAAGAAACGTTTCTTTGGTTCTATCCACTATATTTGTAATATCATCAATATTTTCTAGATCCAACAAAACCTTTAAAAAGCACCAAGTGGTTTATTTAATAGGAACATTAATTTTAGCATTAACTTCTTTAGGTCTTTTTGGTTTACACTTCAATCCAGAAAAAGGTGACACAGTTAAAACACATTACTATTTTTACTTAATTGCAATTTCATTCACTGTTATGTTTGTTCAATATTTATCTATTAAAAAGTACTCAATCCAATTAGTTTCAGTATTGTTAACAATCATTATATCTTTATTCATTTTTGGTTTTCCAAAAACTTATGATTCAGAATATGAAATTGCATTGCAAGACAAGCTAGCTGTAACTATTGGATGTAACATTTCTTCTTTGTATTATGACAATTATTTTTCTAATGAAACCAAATGCCTTAATAAAAAAATTGCAACGTGCGGTTTTTATGAAGAGTATGCCAAGCCAGAAAAACATCCAGATGGATATTTGATATTTCAAAATGATGATTTTTTTAGCTCAATTAATTTAATCGATAGTTCAGGCTATACAGTTACAGTAAATGGATATGCTGAATGTTTAAATTATGTTGAAGGAGGATATTACAGAAATATTAACAATAATGTTCATCAAGACAGGACTCCTTTAATTAATAATTTAATGATGGTACTTTCTTTAATTTCATTTTTTGGTCTTACTTTCTTAATCAATAAAGAAAGCTAACCATTAAAGAGTTATCTCTGTTTTCAAGTAAACCGTTATAAGTTAATAAAAGTTTTTTTTTAATAATTCTTATAAAATTTTTACCATTGTAACAATATTTGTGCTTGCTTTGTAATATTAAGTCTATGGATCAAAAGTTTGTAGTTATCATTCCTTGTTTCAATGAAAGCAAAACTATTTTAAAAGTAGTAAAAGATATTTATGAACTTGAATTAGATTTAAAAATTTTCTTAATTGATGATGGCTCAACAGATAATTTTAAAAATATAGATTTTTCAAAATACAAATCAAAAATAAAAATTATAAACCATCAAGATAATTTAGGTAAAGGAGCTGCCATAAAAACTGGGATTAAGGCTTTAGAAGGTTTCAATGTTGAAACTAAAGTTATTCTTTTTGATGCTGATGATGAAATTGACGTAGAGGCACTGCCAAAAATTTTAGAAATGTATAACAATAACTCAGACTGTAAAATTATTTATGGATCTCGATACCTAAACAAAAGAATCAATGAATATCTTAATTATGGAATTCTTCGTTTTTTTGCAAATAAATTTTTAACAACTTTTATTAATTTAAGATTAGGCCTCAAGCTTACGGATATGGAAACAGCAGTAAAGTCTTTTGAGTATTCACTAATTAAAGATAAAAACATTAAATCCGATGGATTTGAAATAGAACCTGAGATTACATTGATTCTTCATAGCCAAAATCTTATGTTCTATGAAATACCAATTAAATATCAACCTAGGTCAAAAGCTGAAGGAAAAAAAATTTCATTTTTTGATGGAATTAAAACTATAAGATACATTTATAAAAATGCAAGATAAATTTATCAAATTGATATTTTTTTTGCTGATATTTTTTATTTTGGTTAATGTAGGTACAGAAGTTGTCAATGCAACATATACGCCCTTGGAAATCTCTAGTTTAGCTCCTAATATTGATGGAAATTGCTACTATACAAAAAATCAAATTACTAGTTTTTTTAATAACCTCAATATTCGAATTGTAGATATAGTTAAATACTCGAGCAATAATGAATGTGTTGGAAAAGCAATTGGAAGCAACTTGATTCCCGGAGAAAATTTAAATGATATTCAAAATGTATTTATAACTACTAATACTTCCTATAAAACTATCTATTTTTCTTATCCAATAGTTAGTAGTATCTTTTTTCTAATATTGATATTATTTTTTATTTTTGATTATAAAGAAAAATTAATTGTTATATTTATTTTATTTTGCACACTATTAAATATTAATAGTTTTTCAATTAGCTCTCATAGACATAACAACCAAACGAATAGAGTCATACAATTTTCTGAATTTAACTTTGAAAACTACAGAATTTATACAAATCCTAATCACTTCATTAAAAATATGGATATTAATGATTAACGGAATTATTTTATCTATATTTTTCATATTACCCGGAGGTATTATTTTAAATATGAAAAAAGTCAGAGCTAAATCTGATATTTTTTTAATTCCTTTTATTTCTTTTGGGTACTTTAATTTTTTATCATTAATATTTTTTCTATTTGATTTTGAACCTTTTGAGTATTGGTTTTTTATATTTTCAGCATTATCTATTTTTTTAATATTTAAAACTAACAACAAAAAACTTCTAACAAAACAACTTTTTTATGTCACTATTTTGTTTTTGCTCATAGATATAATGTTAAATTATTTTACAATCATTTCACTTCCAGGAAACACCCAATATCCTTTTGATGCAGTTTATAAAATATTTTTTCAAGGTTCAAACAACATAGACATAGGGTATATTCCACTTACATTATTTACTGCTGGACTATTTACAACACCCGATTTTGATTATTCATTAATTAATATATTCTTTATACAATTTATTTTTACTTCACTATTTGCAATTTTTACTTATGCAAAAAACAGAAAGGCATTGTTAACAATTTCATTATTTTTTCTATCTAATTTATTAGTATTTGAAATTTTTTATGAGTTGGTTACTTACAGAAGCCACTCATTAACAGCTAGTTCTTTAATAGTTTTATTTACTTATTTTCATAAAATTAAAGATCGTGAAATAAATAAACTCATACTTTTTTTTGCAATATTTTTGCTTTTTAACTCGAGGTTAGAAAATATATTTTTTGGTTACTTATATATATTTTCATTAAACCTACTAAATGAATTTAAATTTAAAAAATTTATTAATATAACTATTAGTTCATCTTTATTTGCAGGTTTATACCTTTTAGTAATTCCTCAGTCCCATCGAGAAGTTGACCCTAGGTCTAATTCGCTGTTTTATATCATAATTTTAATAATTGGAACTTTATTAATTTACAAAAGTTTTTTTAACAAAAAAATTATTTATTATTTATCATTTTTCTCAGTAATAACTTATACATTGATTATGTATTTTTCATATAAAGAAATATTTCAATCAGTGGTAGCTCTAAATTATACAAAACTTCTAGATCCTAACTCTGGATATGGCTTACAGTTTCTTCTCGTTATTTCTATATTTTTATATTTTTCAAATAAAGCACAATCAATTCCGCCAGAATTTTTTAATTTTATATTATTTATTGTATTTATGAGTTTATATATCGGAATACTCCAAACAGTAATTTATCAACCTGAAGCATCAATGGCTAATATTGATAATCTTTCAATATTTAATCCCTTAGATTTATCAACTTTTAGAGGGTCCGTTCAAACTCTCTCAATTTTCTGGGTTATATCCTATGCAGCTTATGCAGAAACTAAAAATGTTTAGGCTCATATAAATTGGTTAGAAAAAATATCTTGTTTTTATAATTATTTAAAACTACAGAGAATAAAACAATTGCTATAAAAAGAAAATTTAAATACCCCACTCCAACAATTAGGGATTGTATATTTCCTGAATTAGATCCTTCTTGTATGTATTTTATAAAAAACCTTGAAGACAACAATAAACCGGGTAGCGATAGGATAATACCTGCTATAGATACTGCAAGTTTTGATCTATAAATCAAAAGGGACTTAAAAATAATTTTTATAGATTTAGATATGTATTCATAATTCGAATCAAATAGTCTAGAATCTCTAGTTTGGTTTGTATATACTATTTCAACATCAGTAAAACTTAATTTATCTTTTTTTGCCCGATAAAGAGATTCCAAAGTGTAAGTAAAAGAATTAGTAACGAATAAAGAGTCAATTGCTCTACTAGAGTATGCTCTAAATCCTGATGTAACATCATTTAAATTATTACCTAAGCTAAAACTAACAAGTAAAGACCCCAACCTTTGAAAAAATTTTTTTGACGTTGAAAAATGATCCATTGATTTAAAATCACGTGAACCAATCACTATGTCTATATTATCATCTGATAGTTTGTTAAAAAGTTTTGGGATATCTTCACAGGGGTATTGATTGTCTGAATCGAATATTAATAGTTCACTATATTTTTGTTCTCTTGAAAAATGTATAGTACTGTTAAATACCTCTGCTAGTCCATAGTTTTGCTTACTAGAAATTAATAAAATATTTTTATCATATTGCTTCAAAATGTCTGATGTTTTATCTCTACTTCCGTCATTTATCACTAGAATATCAAAATCAATATTATGGTTTTCCTTTAAATCTAATAATGAATCTATGCACAAAGATATATTATCTTCTTCATTAAAACAAGGAACAGCTACTAATTTACTCATCTAATTTTTATCATCTTTTAATTAATTTAATAGAAAAAATGATAAATAAAACAACTAGTTTTTAATTTGTGAAGATTATTTATATTAATTTGGTGTCTAAAAATTTAACACAATACTTTAAGGCATCAATCATATATCTTTATGGAAGAGTTACCTCAATTATTTGTCCAGATGTAGTACCAACAAGAAGAGTTTCATTTCCCGAATCGTTTATTGTAGTAATAGAATATGGTATCAAGTTTTTTTCTAAAACAATCACTTCACTTTCCTTCTGAACATTAATTGCCCATATCGTTCCTGTACAAAAGTCACCAACAAAAAAATAGTCTTTCCATTTTGTAGAGTTGATCAATTCTGTACCTCCAATAACCGCACAATAATCATTCCCATGTGGAAATACATAATTAGGAAATACGGTTGATTCTATTAAGTCATTTTGTGTTTCAATATCAACAGGTGTGCTTTGATAATTAGCACTGAAATAAGACTCCAACCAAGGCCATCCAAAAAAAACAGGTTCTTTAATATTGTTTATATTGTCAATAATATTAATTTCTTCCCAGTGTGAATTCCCAACATCCGGAACAATCAGGCTGTCATTCTGAAAAAAACAGGACCACGGGTTTCTCAATCCAAAAGCTAAATAATTTATTCTTGGATCATTTGCTTCTGTTAAAGGATTATCTAAAAGATCAGTTTTAGATATTGAAAAGACTTTTCCCCATAAGGTATCAAATTTTGCTGAATGTCCTGGGCTTTCTAAATCACCAAGACAAAGGATAATATTTTGATCCTTTTGTAGGATTTTTCCTCCCCAATGTATTTTTGTAGTTTCAACATTACCGTCAGAAATAATAGCTAAACTTTCTTCGTTCCCAAGTTTTAAATCTGGTAATACTTCAAATGCAGAAAGATGGTATTTATTATCTACCCCTGTATAGGTTGCAACCAAATAATCTTTGGAATTTAAATTCATAAAATCAAATGTATGCAGCCCAGACTCTCTTTGTGTTCTTGTTTTTTCAGATAAATCTAGGACTTCTACAACATTTTTTTCTGAATCAACTCCATAGATAAATCCTTCTGTTTCAGAAAACATATAATTAAAATTTAATGGATTGTTGACTCTGATAAAGGAGACAATATTTTGACCTTCAATAACAATATCAATACTGGCTTCTCCAAAATTTGGAGCTTTTATCAAATTTAAGTCTTCAATGCCCTTCTGGCTTAGTTGTTGAAGGTATAGCTCATATTCACTTAATTTTAATGATTCAGTAACCGCATTTTTTTTGATGCCTACAACTAAGTCAACCAAATCACCATCGTTAAGTTCAGATCCCTGAATTAGATTTGTACCTAGAACCATATCTATACACTCTTCTCTATCTGTAACTTGCTTAACTATCCGTATTTCAATTTCAATTTCATTATCTAATTTAATATTGTTCATAATTTCTAATGACTCATCAAGAGTTATCTCACAATTGTTAAAGCTTGAAGGCAGTGAAGGCGCACTACTAACTGAACAATAGGTAAAAAACAATACCATCAAAAAAATTAATTTATTTACAGCGTTTGACACATCTCAATATTAGCTTTTATAGTTTTTATTAAAAATTAATAGATTAATTTATATTCACTAGTTATTGGGTACTACAAATGAAAATTGATCTAAATAATAAACTTCATGAGAATCTATTTGGGATTTATAATCATATCTTATAGTTTGATCATTGAGAATTTCTACACTTGTACTTGTGTCGAACAATGTAATAGATTTAAATATATATTTGTAATCATTTTCCCAAGTGTCACTTTTATATGATTCATTAGAAACTATCTTGTTAATATTTAAACTAAAATTATATTCTTCATTATTTACCGTTAAGTAAATGTCTTTATATTTTGTTTTCTTGTTGCTTCCTGTGTCAGGAATCATTTGAAACTTAAATTTTGCAAATTTTGCTTTGGATGATCCATCTACTATGCCATTGAAATTAAAACGCACAATATCGCCCGCATTTACTATTTGGTTCTTCGGACCACTGTTTAAAAATTCTCCAGAAATTTCATCAGCAGAAGTAATTGATGGAGGAGTGTATGAAGATCCATTACTATTTATTACAAATGACTTATTAAATAAAGGGTTTAAAATATCTTCTGAAGTTGTAGTTGTAGTTGAAGATGAACCACTTGATCTCCATGAGAAAGTTGTAATTTTTTCTAGTGAATATCTGTCAAAATTACAATCAAAAAGATTAAATTGGTTTGCAGTTAACTCTTTACCAAGAAGCACTTGGAATCTCATGCCTGTTTCGTTTCTAAAAACTAAATATGCACTGTCTGAAATTATAGTTTCTTGATTAAAGTTCTTAATTGCTTTTACACTGGCGCCCGGAGTGTAATCTCTTATTTCAGTATTTAAATATCCTCTTTGAACAGTATAGTTTTTTCCATCTTTCGCTGTAACTTTCATTAATTCATTATCAACTAATAGAACCTCTCCAATGAAAGCTTGATTTTCATTACTTAATTTAATTACTGAATCATCAATTTTAATTTCATCGGATGTGTCAAGCCTATTATCTGTTATCGCATCTGTAATATAAACAATGTTTAAATTATCTGTTGTACTAAATGCTTCTCCTGCAGTTAAATTTTTATACACTTCCGATGAATTATTTTTAGAAGTAATTAGAACCTTACTAACTCCTGTATGTGAAGTAACTTGTTGAGACGAAGTAGTGCCTACTGAGAACTCTCGATTTCCTGAAGCTTTAATTACAGTGCCACCTCCTGCTTCTGCAAAGCTATAAAACCATACTCCCTCAGATAAGCCTTCAAGATTAAAAGTGGCTTCCGTTAAATTTAAAGAAGTTGATACAGAGGTCGGTGTTATGTTTGTTATCCTTGATGAAAATGGCGGTATAAAGTAGAAGTTATAATCAGTATTTCCATCTCCAACTATTTTTATTTTAATTTGATTACTGTCTTCCTCAAAAATTTCTGTTGTGTTTGATGATTGAGTAAAAGAATTATTACTTACATTCAATGTACTTGGGACGGAACCGTTCGAATAAAGATTGTCAACACCTGTGTTTAGTGATTGAATATATGGGGTCCCACAAATACTGTCTGAATTTTCCACTCCTTTAAATAAGCTAACTACTTCGTTTGAGGATAATGAGACACTAGGGACATGACCGTATCTATTTTCTGTTTCACTTGAGTTTGCTGCAACTATTGTTGTGGTTGTTGTGTTTGGAATTGTGGTTGTTGTGCTTGGAATTGTGGTTGTTGTAGTTGTTGCATCTGAATTTGAATTTGAAGTATAACTATTTACCCTATCTTCACAACCGGTAAATTCTTTCATCTTATTTATTGTGTTTGGGCCAACATCACCATCGGGGTCTAAACCGACATAAGATTGAAAATCGCGAATTGCATTTGCAGTTTGTTGACCTAGGTATCCATCTTCATCTCCAGCATCGAATCCATACTTGTTTAAAAATATTTGAACATTAAGCATCTTTTCGAAATTAGTGTTTTTATTATTGTCTTCAACGCACTCTTCTTCAATAGTTACTGTAGTTGTTGTAGTACTTGGTGATATTTCAATAGTTGAAGAGGTAGTAGAAGTTGTCGATGAAGTAATTGAAGCAGCAGATTCTTCGATGTCTTCATTGCCTCCTAAAGAACAATTTGATAATAATAAGAACAAAACTAAAAGAAGATTTATGTTTTTATGTTTCACACTTGAATGATAATTTGAATAATTTAAAAATGAAAAAGTTTTTTAATCTTTATTAAAAATTCTTAATAGATAATTCTTAACAAAATTAATTATTAAAATTAATGGTTGCTTATCAAGAACGTTCTCAAATGCATCGACAAAATAATCTATATCACTATTTTCAATAATTAATGGTGGACTTATAAATAATTTGATATCTTTATTAAAACCTGCGTAGGAAAGTATTTTATATTTTGTATATAATTCATTAATTATTGCACTTACATATAATTTTTCTACAAATCTGGGGTCCTTAGTTATTTCTAGAGGAAGAATTTTTAATAGTTTGTCTGTGTTTAATAAATTAACTTTTTCAAAACCAATACCCCAATGAAATCCGTCTCCTGACAAAGAGGTCACATTATCTAATTTTATTAAATCTTTAATTTTTGAATTTAAATACTCTTGAGTTTTATGAATTTGTTTAATAAGTTTTGAATCAGAAAAAATTTCCAATGTTTTAAGTGCAATCTTGTCTTCTTCAACGTAATTTGAATAGGTAGAAGAATGCAATA
>MDTD01025269.1_pt1 | contig 13425 bp, 9 predicted proteins | sample 811221 | NCBI WGS metagenome assembly MDTD01 (sample SAMN05326646, study PRJNA326480) | marine metagenome | isolation source: seawater | place: Pacific Ocean: South West | collected 2011
GATGATAAGACCTTTTTCTTTTAGGTATAATCATGAGACAGCGATTAATAATTATTATCAGAAAGAATTACGTGATTTAACTGATAGTCAGATACATGAGAAGGCGCTTAAAGAGTTTAATTCTTTTGTTTCATTATTAGAAAGTATAGGTGTTAATGTTATTGTTATAGAGGATACTAATGAGCATGATACTCCTGATTCAATATTTCCAAATAATTGGATTTCTTTTCATGCTAATGGCCAAGTTACATTTTATCCTATGTGTGCAAAGAATAGAAGAAAGGAGCGAAGAAAAGATATTCTTACTAAGTTAGAAAATGAATTTAATTTTGAGATAAGAGAGGTTAAAGATCTTACCTTTTATGAAGAAAATGAAAAGTTTTTAGAGGGAACAGGAAGCATGGTTCTTGATAGAGAAAATAAGATTTGTTATGCTGCTATTTCTATTAGAACAGATAAGGATTTGGTGAGGAATTTTTGTAAAGAATTTGGATATACATCAGTTTGCTTTACAGCTAATCAAAATATAAATGGGTCTAGATTACCTATTTATCATACTAATGTAATGATGTGTATAGCAGATCATTTTGTAATTATTTGTTTAGATTCTATAGATAATAAGGATGAAAGAAATAAAATTGAGAGTATATTAAAAGAATCAAACAAAGAGATTATTGAAATCTCAGAAGATCAAAAAAATCAATTTGCCGGTAATATGTTGCAGGTTATAGGTGATCAGCCTTATCTTATTATGTCAGATTCAGCATATAATAGTTTGTCAGATATTCAGATTAGTAAAATTGAGTATTATTGTCCTATTATTTCTGCTTCTTTAGATACTATTGAAACATGTGGAGGGGGGAGTGCTAGATGTATGATGGCAGAAATATTTTTACCTAAAAGAACATGATAAAAGATATTTTATTAGAAAAAATAGAAGGGGCAATTACTGAATTGTATTCAGTAGAAAATCAGCAGATTCAATTTCAGAAGACCAATAAAGATTTTGATGGAGATGTTACTGTGGTTGTTTTCCCTCTTTTAAGGCTCTCAAAGAAAAGTCCAGAAGAAACTGCTAAAGATATTGGAAATTATCTTAAAGAAAACACTAAAGAAGTCGTAGGTTTTAATGTGGTGAAAGGATTTCTTAACCTTGAAATTGATCAGGATTTCTGGTTTAATAAATTTCTTTATGTTTACAAAATACCTGATTATGGAATAATAAAGCCAGATCAACATTCTCCCACTTACTTGGTAGAATATTCTTCGCCTAACACAAACAAGCCTCTTCATTTAGGACATATTAGGAATATTCTTTTAGGTTATTCGGTGTCTAAGATTATTCAAGCAAGTGGAAGAAATGTTAGAAAAGTACAGATCATCAATAATCGAGGTATTCACATTTGTAAGTCAATGGTGGCATGGAAAGATTATGGTAATGGAGAAACTCCTAAGAGTACAGGTCTAAAAGGAGATCATTTTGTTGGCAAGTATTATGTAGAGTATGATAAACAACACAAGAAGCAAGTTGCTGATTTAATTGCTTCTGGTATAGAGAAGAGTCAAGCAGAGAGAAAAACACCTATTTTCTTAAAAGCACAGGAAATGTTAAGATCTTGGGAGTTAAGAGAGCCTCATACTATTGCATTATGGGAAGAGATGAATAGCTGGGTTTATGAAGGGTTTGATGTTACTTACAAAAGATTAGGTGTAGATTTTGATAAAAATTATTATGAAAGTGATACTTATTTATTAGGTAAAGATGTTGTGAAGATAGGTCTTGATAATAATATTTTTTATAAAAAACAGGATGGGTCAGTTTGGATTGATCTTTCTGATGAAGGTCTTGATGAGAAAATTATTTTACGATCTGATGGAACAGCTGTATATATGACTCAAGATATAGGGACAGCTATACAACGACATGATGATTTTAATTTCTCTAATATGATTTATACAGTAGGTAATGAACAAGATTATCATTTCAAGGTATTATTTTTGATTCTAAATAAATTAGGATATCCTTGGGCACAGAATTGTTATCATTTATCTTACGGTATGGTAGATTTACCTTCTGGAAAAATGAAGTCTAGAGAAGGTACTGTTGTTGATGCTGATGATTTAATAACAGAGATGATTTCTACTTCCAAGAATATAGCAAACGATTTAGGAAAACTTGATGGGATGACTGTTCTAGAGGCAGATGAACTATATGAAAGGGTAGGGATGGGAGCTCTTAAATATTTTATCTTAAAAGTTGATCCTAAAAAAAATATGTTATTTGATCCTGAAGAATCTGTTGACTTTAATGGTAATACAGGTCCTTTTATTCAATATGCTTATGCAAGGATCCAATCATTAAAAAGAAAGTTTAATGCTGAGCTAACAATACCTAAAAAGGTTTTACTTCATGAAAAAGAAAAACAGATTATAAAACAGGTGTTAGATTTTCCAGATATAATCCAACAGGCAGCTAATAATTATAGTCCTGCTTTAGTTGCAAACTACATTTATGAGTTAGTTAAAGAGTATAATAATTATTATCAATCTATCCCTATACTTAACGCTGAAAGTGATCAATTGATTCATTTTCGTTTAGCTTTATCTTTGAAGGTTTCTGAGGTTATAAAAAACTCTATGAGTTTATTAGGAATAAAAGTTCCAGACAGAATGTAAGTAGGTAAGAATAGGTGAGGGATGAGTAAATAGAAAAAATAATTAGTTTAGTTGTATGAAAAAATTATTATTAATAGTATTATTTTTTTCTCCTTTAATCATTTTTGCACAAAATAATTTTTATTTAGGCGTAGGAAATATTTCTTCTTTTGCGCACACAATAAATGATAATGAGAATTATTTGTCAAAGAATATGTCTGATATCGGAATCTATTATGGTAATAATATTTTGTTAAATGACTATTTAGAGACATCTATAGAAGTTTTTTATCTTAATCATAAAGTAGTGTTAGCTCAGGAAGGTGATAATAGATTTGAATTACATCAGAGTTTAGGTTTTGCTATAAAACCAGGTTTATATTATAACAAACAAGGTCTTCGATTTAGTGGTGGGGTTTTAGCTGTTTATGTTTTTGATAAGAATGAAGTGCTCGGTAATCAACATGATCATTTTGATGAGTCTTATTTTTATGGTTTAGAATATATTTATAATATTACAAAAAAAGTTTCTTTTAGTTTGGGTTATATGTTTTCTAAATTCCAATCTGTTAGTAAATTGACTAATCATACTTTGACAGATTTTTCTGTTATAAAATATACTGTGCAGTACAATTTATATTAACTATTTGTCTGTTTTTTTATTTAGTAATAGGTTGTAATCTTTTATAAATTTTAATACATTCTATAGCTTCTTTTACATCATGTACTCTTAAGATGTTTGCTCCATTATTTAGAGCTAATGTGTTTGTGATAGTAGTCCCATTTAGCGCCTCTTTCGCTGATACAGATAAAACTTCTTGGATCATAGATTTTCTAGATATCCCTACTAATATTGGGCAGCCAAGCTTTTGAAATTGCTCTAGATTATTTAATAATTCGTAATTATGGTTAATTGTTTTTCCAAATCCGAATCCTGGGTCAATAATAATATCTGAGATACCTTTTTGATTAAGTAGTTTAATTTTTTGTTTAAAGAAATTAAACACTTCTTTTGTAACATCTTCATATCTTGGATTTTTTTGCATATTATCTGGTGTTCCTTGCATGTGCATTAGAATGTAAGGAACTTTTAATTCAGCTATTGTTTCAAACATTGTGTTATCAATTGCTCCAGCAGAGATATCATTAATGATATTTGCCCCTTCTAATACAGAGTTTCTTGCAGTTTCTGCCCAGAAAGTGTCAATAGAAATTAATATATCTTGGAATTCTTTCTTTAATAATTTAATTGTAGGGATAATTTTTTTTAATTCTTCTTTTGAGGATATTTGATGAGATCCAGGTCTAGATGATTGAGCACCTATATCTATTATCTTAGCTCCTTCTTCTAGCATTTTTTTTGTTTGTTTAAGAATGTGTTTTTTATTCATATATTTTCCTCCATCATAAAAAGAGTCCTCTGTAATATTTAGGATTCCCATGACGATTTTCCTTGTTGAAAAAATACTTGAACAACTTATGTTTTTTATATTAATTCGGTCTTTAAAAGATGTATATTTAGCCATTATTAATGATTAGAGGTACATGCAAAAAACAATTACAGAATACGATTCAATAATAAAAAAATGTAAGGACATTTTCGCAAAGAAAATGAAAGATTATGGAAGTGCCTGGCGTATCTTAAGAATTAGCTCATTAACTGATCAGATATTTATTAAAGCACAAAGGATTCGATCCATTGAGCATAAAGGATGCCAGAAGATAGAAGAAGGATCAGTGAATGAATTTATAGGTATTGTGAACTATGCGATTATTGGACTTATTCAATTAGATATTGGTGTTAGTGAGCAACCTGAGGAGATGAATTATGATGATGTTATGAACATTTTTGAGAAACATGTGAATATTGCAAAAAAATTAATGTTAGATAAAAATCATGATTATGGAGAGGCATGGAGAGATATGCGTGTAAGTTCTCTAACCGATCTTATTTTGCAAAAATTACTTCGGGTTAAGCAAATTGAAGATAATCAAGGGTCTACTTTAATATCTGAAGGAATTGATGCGAATTATTTAGATATGTTGAATTATTCTGTATTTGCTTTAATAAAATTAAATAAATAGTATGTTGAAAAAGAATTTACCTTTAATAATTAGATGCTTAGTGTCAGCTCTATTTTTATTATCAGCAGTTGCAAAATTATATCCAACACCGATGTATGGAATTACTAAGATTTTTGAGGAAGGGCAATTAATTCCTATGGGTTTTGGTGAAAGTATTGTTCCATATATTTCAAGATTGATTATTGGACTAGAATTTTTTATTGCCTTTGCAATCTTACAGAAAAATTATCTTAAACGTGTAATTATTCCTCTTTCATTATTATTATTAGTTACGTTTACATTGCATTTGTCTTTTCAGATATTTTCAGGAGATAATGAGAATTGTGGTTGTTTTGGAGAACTTATTCCAATGACTCCAGTTGAAGCTTTTATAAAAAATGTAATTACGATTCTTGTGTTGATATTCCTTTATAGGGTTACATCATTTAATATTCATAATAAAAGATCAAGTATTATTATACAGTTTTTATGTGTTATGCTATTTATGTTTGCTTTTATTCCTGTGCAGACTGTTTCAAATAATCAGAGAGTGTCTAATTTTAGTGAATATGTTATTTCAGAGTTTAATATAAATGAGGGAAAGAAAGTGCTTTGTTTTTTTGATGCTGGATGTGAGCATTGTATGGAGGCAGGTAAATCATTAAATGTGTTGTCAGAAACAATAGATGATTTTCCAGAGATTCATATTATATTTTCTGATACAGAGGAGGAAAAGATTCCTTTATTTTTTGAATATATAGGAAAGCCACTTTCTTATCAAGTTTTACCGTTTTTTAATGATGACGATGAGATTAATTCTTATTTAGAAGTATTAGGATATGAATATGAGAACCCGGCAATTATTTATTTAGATAATGGTAATCAGCTTCGTTTTTATGATGGTACAGGTTTAAATGAATATAATGAAGATGAATTTAGAAAATTATTTGTTGAATAAAAAATCAATGTGATTTTATTTATTATTAGAAAATTAATTTATGGCAGTATAGTTTTATGGGGTGTACTTACTGTAGTCTTCTTTTTATTTAATATTTTGCCTGCTGACCCCGCTCGTATGATGCTAGATAAACGAGAAGATGCAGAACAATTAGCTGTTATTAAGCATAAATATGGATTTGACAGACCTATTATTGAACAATATTTTATGTACATTAATGATGTTTCTCCTTTTTCAATTCATTCTAATGATACAGAAGGTTTTACATCATTAGAAACTAATAAGTATGACTATGTTAAGTTATTTTCAATATTAGAAATGACAGTTGTTGCTAAGATTCCTTATTTAAGAGAGTCTTTCGTTAGTGCAGGAGAATCTGTTGTTTCTATTATTTCTAGAACTTTTAAAAACACATTTGTTTTAGCATTTTCTGCAATATTGATAGCATTATTAATAGGTTTATTATTGGGGGTTCTTTCAGCTATATATAAAGATACATTTTTAGATAAGTTGATTTTATTTATTTCAGCTTTAGGAATGTCTCTTCCTTCTTTTTTTGCTTCCATATTGATAGCGTGGATTTTTGGTTTTATTCTGCATGCTTATACAGGTCTTTCTATGACGGGTAGTTTATTTGAAGTTGACGATTATGGAAGAGGATTGTCATTAGAATTGAAGAATTTAATACTACCAGCAATTACGTTAGGCATCCGTCCTTTAGCTGTTATTATTCAATTGTCTAGAAGTTCGCTTTTAGATGTCTTTTCTATGGATTATATACGTACAGCAAGAGCAAAAGGTTTAAGTAATGTTGTGATAATTATTAAACATGCTTTAACTAACGCTTTGAATCCAGTAGTTACAGCTATTTCTGGATGGTTTGCTTCTTTGCTTGCTGGAGCTGTATTTGTTGAATATATATTTGGTTGGAATGGTATAGGCAAAGAAATAGTGGATTCTTTAAATAAAATGGATCTTCCTGTTATTATGGGATCGGTACTATTGATAGCCTTACTTTTTGTTGTGATAAATATACTAGTTGATTTAATTTACGGGTGGCTTGATCCTCGTGTAAGAATTTAATAAAATGAGAAAAAATATAGTAGCAGGAAATTGGAAGATGAATTTAGATAAGGAAGAGGCAATATCTTTAGTAAAACAGTTATTATTAGAGATAAATGTTAATACTTTAACACAAATCATACTTGCTCCTTCTTATATATATATAAGTGATATTTTAGGTTTATGTATGAATAGTCAGCATGTTTCAGTAGCTTCTCAGGATTGTAGTGTGCGAGATAAAGGGGCGTTTACTGGAGAAGTAGCTGCTTCTATGCTTAAGTCTATTGATGTTGAATATGTTATCGTGGGACATTCTGAGAGAAGGGCATATTTTGATGAAGACAATCAACTTCTTAAAAAGAAGGTTATTAAGGCTTTATCTAATGATTTGAAGGTTATATTTTGTTGTGGAGAAAGTTTAGAACAAAGAAATAAGCAGCAGCATTTTGATTGGATTAGATCTCAATTATCAGAGAGCTTATTTAGCATAGAAGAATTAAAAAGCAAGATGTCTAATATTATTATCGCTTATGAGCCAATATGGGCAATAGGTACCGGAGTGAACGCTACTGTTGAGCAAGCACAAGAGATGCATAGTTTTATTAGAAAATTAATATTAGAAAAATATAATTCTCAGACTGCAGAGAATATTTCTATTATTTATGGAGGTAGTTGTAATGCTAATAATGCATCTGATTTATTTGCAGAAAAAGATATTGATGGAGGTTTAATAGGAGGCGCTTCTTTATCTGCAGCTAGTTTTTTATCAATTATTAATTCATTTGAATGAAATATACCGAGTTAGATGTTACATTCAAAGAATTTATTCCTTTTGCGGATATTTTAGTTGCTCAATTGAATGAAATTAATTTTGAAGCCTATATGCAAGATGATAATAGCTTAAAAGCTTACATTCAGACAGATTTATTAGATAAAGATTCTCTCTTGAGTATTATTAATGATGTGAAAAAAGAAACTGATATTTCTTTTGCTATTTCAGCTGTTGAGAATCAGAATTGGAATAAAGAATGGGAGTCTTCTTTTTCACCTGTTTATATTAATGAGAAATGTGTTGTGCGTGCTGATTTTCATTCAGTTCCTTCATTAGTAAAACATGAAATTATTATTAATCCAAAAATGTCATTTGGTACAGGTCATCATGAAACTACAGCTTTAATTATGAATCAAATGTTTGATATATCTTTTAATAATAAGAACGTGATTGATGTTGGATACGGCACAGGTATATTGTCTATTTTGGCTTCTAAGTTAGGAGCATTAGACGTGTTGGGAGTAGATGTTGATCAATGGGCATTTGAGAACGCACATGAGAACGCGCAATTAAATAAGGTTTCAAATATTAAATTTTTAAAAGGAAGAGTAGAAGATATTAGCAATAATAATTTTGATGTCCTATTAGCAAATATTAATCGAAATGTAATTTTGAAAGATATTCAGAAGTATTTTAATTTAGTTCAAGATAAAGCAGATATATTACTTAGTGGTTTTCTAAGGCAAGATATAGAGTTGATTTTGCAGGAGATAGAAAAATTTGATTTTCAATTAGTTTGCTCAAAACATAAGAATAAATGGGAAATGATACATTTAAGAAAGGGTTAATTCTTTTTATAATTTTTAATTTAGTTTTTATTTCAAATTCTTTTACTCAAAAGAGAGATAAGATAAAACAGTTTACGTTAGATTTTCCTGCTTTTATTATGGAGTTAGAAGACTTTATGAATACTTCTCAAAAGTCTGAATTAAAAAATATTTTAAAAGATTTTAAGAAAGAAAGTCAGTCATTTTCTTTGTCAGAGAAGGAACTTATTATTAATATATCAAATAATATGCTTGAAAAGAAATGCAGGTCAACACCTCATTTTAAATCTTTTCTGGAGACTATACTTGTTATTAAAAGATATAACAAAACTGATAAATTTCTTTTACAATGGTCCTCTGTTGCCAAACAAACTATTACTAATTTGAATTCTAAGAAGTTTCTTATTTTTTGTTCATTTACTAATAAATTACTTAAAAAGGGAACTCTTCGTTCTAGTAAATCTACTGAATGGATTGTTAGTTCTAAAGATTATGTCTTTACATTTGAAAAAAACAAGCCTTCAGTTTCTTTTTCTGATAAGACTAATGTTAGTTGCTTGTCTTTTGGTAATAGAATGGATGTGTTTAATACAAGAGGTGTTTATTATCCTTTGTCAAGTAGATGGGTAGGTGGTGATGGTATAATTAATTGGCAGAAGAGAGGTTTATCTGTAGACTCAGTCTATGCTCAGCTCTCCAATTATAATATTGACACTAGGAATAATAAGATAGTTGCTGATTCTTCAATATTTTATAATAAGTATATTTTTAAAGAAGGAATCCTTGGTCAAGTAGAAAATAGATTAGTATTAGGCCAGAAGAATGAGGCTTATCCTCAATTTACTTCGTATAGTAGAGATATTAGAATTGAAGAAATTTTTCCTAATGTTGATTATAAAGGAGGATATAAAATATCAGGAAAAGATTTTATTGCAGATGGTGGAGATTTAAAAGCAAGTGTAATATTTAAAAAAGAGGGTAAAGAATTTTTTGTAGCAAATGCTAAGAGATTTAGTATTACTCCTGATAAAATATCTTCTAATGAATCGAGTGTTAAAATATTTTTTGATCAGGATTCAATTTATCATTCTAATATTCGTTTTAAATATCTTAATGGCTCTAGAAGACTTGAGCTTTATTGTAAGGAAAACCATTCTTCTCCTTCTATGATTAACACTTATCATAAGTTGAAGATGAATTTTGAGTTTTTAGAATGGAATATAGACAGTGATATTATTACTTTTGGGGCTCTACCAGGTACAGCTCGATCTGTTGTAGATTTTGAATCAACTGACATGTATTTTGAGTCACGTTTTGAATCTTTACGTGGTATAGATAAAATAAATCCCTTGTTTGTTATTAATAATTATGTCAAACAATCTAATAATGATCGCTTTACTATTGCAGAATTTGCTAACTCTATGCGCTTGTCAGAGAGTCAGATGCGATCATATTTATTTCCTCTTGTTGAGCAAGGTTTTCTTTTTTATGATTCATCAAATGATTTTTTTGTTGTAGAGCCAATGTTATATCATTATATTGATGCATATATAGGAAAGTCTGATTATGATGTTATAGTGTTCCGTTCTGAGGTGAATGCAGGAGATTATGTAATTAAAGGAGAGAGAAAATTGGTGAATGCAGCGTTAGATCTAAGAACAAAAGACTTAAATATTCTTGGTGTCCCTAAGATAGAATTAAGTAGTTCGCAAGCTGTTTCTATTTACCCTCAAAATGGCAAATTGATTATGAAGAAAAATAGAGATATGTTGTTTAACGGACAAGTTTATGCAGGAAAAGGAAGACTTAATCTTTTTGGAAGTAAGTTTTATTTTAATTATGATGATTTTAAGATTGATCTTAATAAAATTGAGGCAGTACAATTGTCAGTTCCTATTTCTCCGATAAAGGAGGATGACCATGGAAATAAAATTCTTACTTCGGTTAGAACACTTATTGAGGCAGTTACAGGTGATCTGATAATTGATCATCCTAATAATAAGTCAGGCATGTCTAAGGATAGTTTTCCTAATTTTCCAATTTTTAGATCTTTTGAAGATTCATATGTGTTTTATGATGATAAATCTATTTTTAATGGAGTTTATAATAGAGATAATTTTTTCTTTCATTTACAACCATTTGAAATAGATAGTCTAAATGATTATACAGGAGAGGGTCTAACTTTTCCAGGTTCCTTTAATTCAGCTGGTATTTTCCCGACGTTTATTGATACATTAAAATTACAACCGGATTATTCATTAGGTTTTAAAAGAAAAACATCTCAAAAAGGGATGCCTATTTATTCTGGAAAAGGCATGTTTACTGATTTAATACATCTAAGCAATGACGGTTTGATAGGTAGAGGTGATATTGAGTATTTGTCGGCAGAAGCTTCAAGTAATAAAATCTTATTTTTTCCAGATTCTTCTAATTTTCACACAAGTTCTATTAATATAGAAGAAGTGACTGATGGTATTGAATTTCCTGAAGTATCAAGTAGAGAAACTTATGCGCATTTTATGCCATATTTAGATAAATTACAAATTTATGAAGAGAAAGATAGTTTTAATATTTTTAATAATAAAGCAATATTTAATGGTGATTTGCTAATGCAGCCTACAGGATTAACGGGTTCAGGCACACTTAAATTAGATAAGGCTGAGTTGTATTCCAATTTCTTTTCTTATAATGCTAATTGGTTTGGAGCTGATACAGCCTCTTTAAGTGTTTATGAAGATAATGGAGGTGTAGCATTTTCTGCAACTAATTTGCGTTCACATATTGACCTTAATCTACGTGAGGGAATCTTTTATTCAAACGGTATAGGTTCATATGTAGATTTTCCAACAAATCAATATATATGTTATATAGATAAGTTACAATGGGATATGGATAATTCAGAATTAACTTTGGGAGATAATAGTTCATCTCTTTCTTCTGGATCAAGATTCATTTCTACAGCTAAAGAACAAGACTCTCTAACTTTTATTGCTAAGTCAGCCAGTTATAATCTAAGTGATTATATTATTCATGCGGGAGGTGTTGATGAATTCTTTATAGCAGATGCTATTATTCAACCTAATTCTGGTATTATAACTGTATCTAAGAAAGGATTGTTAAACACGTTAAAGGATGCGACTGTTATAGTTGATAGTGTAGATAGATATCACACATTTATGCATTCTAATGTAGATATAAAGTCTTCAAATGTTTATTCTGCTAATGGTTATTATACATATGAAGATGGTATGAGTAATCAACAAGAGATATTTTTTGATAAGATTATCCTTAATCAGGATAATATTACAACCGCGTATTCTACCGTTAAGAATAATAATCCTTTTCATATTGATAGTAAATTTCATTTTAAAGGTTCTATAGAACTTATTTCTAATGATAAAGATTTAATTTTTGATGGTTATTTTAAAGCTAATCATGAGTGTAATCTAATTAGTCAAGAATGGGTTAAGTTTCGATCTTCAATTAACCCAAAAGATATTCAATTTACTTTAGGTGAGGATCTTTATGATGATAGTAATAATTTATTATCCTCTTCATTAATTTTAGGTTTAGATGAATCTAATTTTTACACTACTTTTTTAAGTAAAAAAGAGAATTCTATTGATTTGGAAGTTGTTGGTGCTTCTTCTACTCTAATGTATGATAATAAAAATCAAAGATATGTTCTTGGTGGCTTAGACTCTTTGTCTAATCAATATATTTTATACGATAAAGTTTGCAAAGTTGAAGGTAAAGGTGAATTTGATCTTAATTTAGATTTGGGACAAATAGATTTGCGATCTTTAGGTTTTTTCTCGCATGATTTGCTTATTAATAAAACTGATTTCAATGGTTTTTTAATGATTGATTTTCCATTTTCTAAAGAGGCTATGGATATAATGGCACAAGATATTTATTCGGCTCCTGGTGATGGGTTTTTTGAATATGACAGTCTTTTTTCTTATAACATTTCTAGATTATTTGGAGGAAAGAAGGGAGAGGAAACTTTATTTAATTTAGAAATGGATGACACGTATGGTAAGAAGTTTCCTAAGGAAATGAATTATTCACTTGCTTTTACAAAGGCAAATTTTATTTGGGATAATATTAATAAGGCATATATATCTAGAGGAGAAATTTGGTTAGGTAATATTCATGATACAGAAACTCATGCTTTGCTAGAAGGATATGTTATTATTGAGAAGGGAATTAAGTCTGACGTTTTAACAGTTTATTTAGAAACAGAATTATATGATGAATATTATTTTCAATATCAGGATGGTACAATGTTAGCGTGGTCTACTAATCCTGATTTTATTGATGTGATAGATAATATTTCTGATTCTAAACGTAAAAATAAAGGTAAAAAAGGAGAAAGGGATTATAGTTATTCTACTGTTTCTAATGATTTTAATATTGAGACATTTCTTGATATGGTGAAGAATAAATATTAAAATTTACAAATTTTTAAATGGTTTCAGAACAAGTTATATTATTCTTTATATTATCCTATCTCTTAGGAGCTATTCCTTCAGCCTTTTGGATTGGTAGATTTTTTTATAGTATTGATATTCGTGAATTTGGTTCAGGTAATTCAGGTGCTACAAATGCTTTTCGTGTTTTAGGATATAAAATTGGTATAATTGTTTTATTGTTTGATATATTTAAAACTTGGTTAGCGGTCTCTTTAGTTGATTTATTTTCTATTACATCTATTTCTAGTGCTGAATTATTATTTGAAACGAAGATAGCCTTTGGTATAGCTGCGGTTATAGGTCATATTTTTCCAATTTATATTGGATTTAGAGGGGGTAAAGGAATTGCTAGTCTTTTAGGACTTATAATTGCTTTAGAAGCTGAGGCTGCTTTTTATTCTATTATTGTTTTTTTATTAGTACTATTCATTACAAGATATGTTTCTGTATCTTCAATACTCGCTTCGTTTGCTTTTCCTGTTATTGTTATATTTATTTTACAGTCTTCTATTATATCTCTTAATCTATTTGCTATCTTTCTTCCTTTTTTATCGTTAATAACTCATCAAAAAAATATTGAGAGATTAATTAGAGGAGAAGAAACAAAAGTTA
>MDTD01113078.1_pt1 | contig 13425 bp, 11 predicted proteins | sample 811221 | NCBI WGS metagenome assembly MDTD01 (sample SAMN05326646, study PRJNA326480) | marine metagenome | isolation source: seawater | place: Pacific Ocean: South West | collected 2011
GGACGAGTATCCGAGGTTCCGATATGCCAAAGAATACAAAAGCCGTTTCGCTCGTTTATGACATCTGCGACGCGATCGCATGCCTCCTGACTCCAAGCGCCAAACCAGGGCGAACCATAAGGCGGTCGCACAAGGTCCAACCGGTGATGATACCCCAATGCCTTGTCCACAGCGTCTTGAGCGCGGTCCAATTCATCGCGGATACCTTGGGTGCTACGAACCGCAAGATTTGCGTGGGAGTAGGTGTGGTTCCCCAACAGATGGCCCTCGCCAACGATTCTCTTTATGATATCTGGATGAGCCTCTGCGAGTCGGCCGACAACGAAAAATGTCGCGGTAACGCCGTATTCTGCAAGAAGGGACAGAACCCGAGGTGTCCAATCTGGTTTTGGTCCATCGTCGAACGTGAGATTGATCCAAGGTGCTAAGCTATCACTCGGATAAAGTCCTGCAACACGTTCACCGAGGGCCTGAGGACTTGTGCTTGGAGCAGGTGAAAAAGAGGCCCCAGTACGGTCGCTCGTCAACGCCAGGACTTGCCTCGGGCGACGATGCGGCGGTTGGAGTTGATTTCTACGTAGACTGGCCGGGGGTTGCGCCGCGCAGGCGCCGACCAATGGTAGGGATAGGGCTGCGGCTGAGTGGGCCAAGAACTTTCGGCGAGAAAAGAGGTGCTTCTCGTCTTTCAATGCATTGCTCCAGATCACCCCCGACCTTTAAATGATCAGAGCATTGGCCTCATACGTCAATTTTTGCTTGAGACAGCTTGGTTTTCAAATATGAGTTCTATGGTTCATACTAAAGCCTGGATTCTTTAGGGGCGTGTGTCGGCTCGTGGATGGAAAGTTAACCAAAGAGCGTGTTCGAGCGATCGAAGATTGCCTCTTGAGAGCGATTAGTGGTGACCTCACTGCGCGTGCCGAGGTTTCGGATGCGCTCGACGAGGTGGATGGGATTGCTACAGGCGTGAACATCCTCATCGGGGAATTGGAATATCGGCTTCAGGAACTCAGGGATGCCACGATTCGCGCCGAAGCTTCCGTGATGGCGAAACGTCGCTTTCTGAGAAACATGAGCCACGAGATCCGGACGCCTATGAACGGTGTAATGGGAATTCTTTCGCTCCTTGAGGCGACCGAGCTTAGTTTCGAGCAGCAAGAATGCACAGGCACCATCAAGCGTAGTGGTTTGGCGCTCATGAGGCTCATGGACGACATCCTGGATTTCTCGAAAATTGAGTCGAACGTTCTCCGATTAGAGCTGTCCGAAAACTGTCTCTACGATGTATGTGACGATGTGATTGTGCTGCTGGGAGAGTCTGCCGCCAGTCGCGGTTTGAGCCTGAGCTGGTATTTCGAGCCTGGCATCGATTCTCGCCATCGCATGGATGGGGGCAGGGTTAGGCAGATTCTCGTTAATCTACTCAGCAACGCTATCAAATTCACACCGTCTGGAGGCGTCGCCCTGCACGTCGGATTGGGGCAGGTCACGGAGTCCGAGCAAGAGGTTTTGATAGAGGTCTATGACACGGGAATAGGTGTTGCGTCTGAGAGCCATCAAGAACTCTTCGCGCCATTCTACCAGACGGATAATACCAACTCCCGCGAATATGGCGGTTCCGGTCTTGGGCTGGCCATTACGAAAGAGTTGGTTGAACTGATGGGAGGCTCGGTAGGCCTGGAGAGTGAGCTTGGGCAAGGTAGCCGTTTCTGGTGCCGGTTTCGGTTGCCTAGAGTCGAGGGTTATAAGTCGGCCGGTCCCGCAATCCGAGATGTGACGACGCGTGGCGTTGTGAGTGTCGTTTCGGAGGTGCCGGTTTTCAGCCGTTCCATTGAAAGACAGTTTAGTGCCTGGGGGTACGACACCGTACCGTATGAAGGGTTAGAGTCCCACGGCGAGCCTTCAGTCGATATCTTGGTCTGGCATTGCTCCAAGCCGGGGATCCTTAAATGGCTCCAAAGCTCGAGGGATTCAGCTGCCAAGTTACCAAGCATTATTGTAACCGAGAAAGCAAAGCGCGTTGAACTTTTAGACTACTTGGGCGATGCAACTTCCATATGCTTTGTGAGTTCGCCCTTAAGGCCACGGGAACTTCGCTCCGCCGCGGACCCTGCGTCCGCGCGAAACAGCGGCAAGGACGCAGGCAACGCGTCATCACTAGGGAGCTCATTCGAGCCGTCACGCGAGGTGCTTTTGGTCGAGGACAACCCTGATAATCAATTTGTAATGACGCGAATACTGAAGGCCTTGGGGATGGACGTCGTGCTTGCACAAAACGGTGTTGAGGCTGTTGAGATGTGGGCCGAGGGCAAATGGGGTGTAGTGTTTATGGATTGCCAGATGCCCAAAATGGACGGATTCGAGGCAGCTACACGCCTTCGTAGCATGTCCGGTGGGGACGATGTGGTCATCATCGGTGTGACGGCAGGCGCCTCACAGGAAGACCATAGTAGGGCACGTTCATGCGGCATGGATGAATGCATCACGAAACCGGTAAGTATAAGCGCGGTTCGTGCCGTGGTGGCTCGTGTACTCACATGAGTAAAAAAAAAGAGCGGAGCCTTGCTCCGCTCTTTATGCCGTAATGGCAGTGATGGCTTTTTATTCGCCCTTCAGTGCTTCCATGAAGAAGGCAGCTGCAAGGCAGCCTGCCGAGAGGAAGTTGAAGATATTGAGGAGGACGCGAATGTCCTTCTTGATGAAGCCGGTGATGAAGAGTCCTAGGACGAGGACTGCGAATCCGGTGGCCACCAGGATCCGGGATAGCTTGCCCGAGGACATCCCCTTATTAAAGCTAAAACGAATCATGTAAACCAAGTAAACGATAACGAGGAATAGGTTTAGTATTCCTACTGAAATTGCCCCCATAGTGTATGCCTCTAATATGCAATTTAAGTTTTGGGTCGCCTTTCGACCACAATAGCCACAAGTGTACACATGCCCAGCGGGTGTGCAAGAGAGCACTCGTAGATTAAGAAGAGCGGGCTTAGGTTGAAGCCATGGCGAGCAGTTGCGTAAGCAGTCACGTAGCGTCACCGGGTCCTTAATCTGTAGGGTTAGTCTGTTCCGTCCCCTGGAGGGGGGCGTCGCATGAAGAACCAAATTGCCGCAGTCAGTATCGCAACAATAAGCCATATACGAGGATTTCGGAGGTAGCGCATGAGTATACCGAAGCCGGCAATACCGAGCATCCATACCATCCCTCTGAAGAAACGAGGCATCATGCCGCCACCCGAAAGCTCGGCGTTGGCACCTTTCCACCGCGAGGCATGGCCACGAAGTTGGTCGTACTCCCGTCTTTTACTGGGATCGCGTAACGTGTCGTAAGCCTCATTAAGCGCAGCAAGGCGTTCCTTGGCGAGTTCGGCTAAATCATTGCCCTCGTGTTTGTCGGGGTGATATTTGCGTACCTCTCGTCGATATGCCTTTTTGATCGCTGAAGCGCTCGCATTTGGCTGTACGCCTAGTAGCTCGTAGTAATCTTCCTTAGGGGGCATGGGCTGAGTCTTCTCGATTGCTTGCTAGGTAACATAACACGGTGCGCTCCGAGGTCGAAGATTCCTTGGGTCTGTTATGGGTTACCGTGGCGCTTGTGGCGTGCCTTGTTGGCTGCTAGAACACCCACCATGATGCAGTCGATGATTCTGAGGGAACTAGAAGAGCCGATCTTCGTAGAGGATGCCGACGCTTTCGAAGGGATGCTTCAGCAACTCGAAGGGTGCGGTGTGCTTGCTGTGGATTGCGAGATGGATTCGTTCTGGTCTTACTGGGGGAGGGTGTGTCTCATACAACTCTCAGACGGAGAACTCGATTGGATTGTCGATCCATCCGCAGTAGATCTAACTGGGTTAGGTCCGATCATGGCGAACCCTGCAGTCGTGAAGATCTTTCATGATGCGGAATATGATGTGCGGCAAATGCGTAGGGATTTTGGTTTCGACTTTGCAGGTCTCTTCGACACCCGTGCAGCGGCAGCGATCTGCGGCGTTCAAGCACCGGGTCTCGGGAGCCTTCTCGAGAAGCTGTTTGGTGTTGTAGTCGATAAAAAATATCAGAGAGCCGATTGGAGTAAACGCCCCTTGTCCGAGGAAATGCTTACGTATGCGCAGGCGGATGTGGCGTATCTACATCCACTCAGGCTGCATTACGTAAAGGCGTTAGAGGAAATAGGACGCATGGAGATCCTCCGAACCGAACATCGTAGGTTGGAGTCTACGCCCGCTTCTGCGGATCCTTACCCCGTTGATAATTATGCCCGCCTCAAGGGCGCAAACAAGCTCAACGGTGTCGAGCGTCGTCGGCTTCGGGAATTATTCCGTACTCGAAACGAGATTGCTGCCAGTGAAGACAGGGCGCCATTCCGTTTGATGAGTAACGACGCCCTATTAGCGCTTAGCCAGAAACCCATCACGAGCGCGGCTGAGTTTCGAAACGTTCGGGGAATTAACCGCCATGCATATTCTCGGTTGGCAGGACCGATGGTTACTGCACTCAAAGAAGCGGGGGAAATGAATCCAATCGAACGTCATCCAAGCAAACAAAAGGTAAAGCTCAAGGGTCGAGACCGTGATCGTTTCGAGCGCATACGGAAATTGAGGGCCCGAGTCGCTCGAGAGCTCAATGTGGACGGAAGTCTTCTGTTGCGAAAGGAATTGGCCGTCCAACTTGCACAAGCTCCTCCGCCCGATTTGGAAAGCCTGGCCTCACACCTCGAAGATTGGCAGTTAGGTCTTTATGGTGTGGACTTGATTTCGGTTCTTCAATCCTAGCTCAAGCGACATTTCCCTCGGCGGAGATGGGTCGCTCGGCTAGGTATATGACCTTGTCGGCATCTTTAAGCGGTGTTTCTCCCGAAGGATTGAGAAGGTCTTTCCCATGGTCTCTTCGAATGCCAATCGCCAGCACTGCGTGCTGATTTCCCAAATAGTTTGACGCGGCGCCGTAAGTTCGCACGTCTTCAGGAAGCTGTTTTGGCGTGCAGACATGAAGGCTGTGTGCATCATGGGTCGCCACGGCCGCCATGATGGCTCCGGTGCCAGGTTCTACCGAAGAATGTGCAATCATCGAAAAGGCGATGCGCGTAGACTCGAGGACTTCGTCGGCTCCGGCAGCTCGTGCGTGGTTCGCATTTTCCGCATCCAAAACCTCGGCGATAACATAGGGAGTCTTCACACGACGCCCTATTAATTCAGATTTTGCGAGGTAGGAACGGAGTGTGAAAACGGTAAGGATTGTTGTCGCATCAGCGGACTGAGGGCTGACCTCGCGAGAGCCAACAACAATAATCGTATCGGCCGTTTCAACCTTGGCTTTCCCCAGCTCCGATTCCTTGGTTGGGTCCCCTTGTACCCACACAAAGCGCGGAGGGAGTTCCGTTGGGCGCTCACCGAGGTTGAAGAGCAGTAGCTCCTTATGATGGGGATACTCCGTTTGCAGTGAGTCCAAAAGCATTTCTGCACCGCGGTCGTATCCGCAAACGATAACATGGTCCATCCTGTCGCTCATTCGGATTTGCTCCTCTCTCAATCTTACAACCGCGCCCAGCATCGTGTGTCCTACGATGGCCGCGAATAAGGCTAGCGTGAACATCCCCCCAACCATCAGCACAACCCCAACAAGCCTTCCCAGAGGCGTGATTGGTGTAATGTCTCCAAAGCCAACCGTCGTAAGCGTTACGGCTGCCCACCAAAAGCCATCGCTGAGTTGTGTCACATCGGGGTTTACGCGCGCTTCAGCAAGGAAGACGGTAAGACCGCCGAGTAGGACCTCTATCCCGAGGAGGCTTAAGGCCATCGTATAGACTAGTTGATTGTCGGCAAACGCACGTCCAATCGATGCAAACAGGTTGGAATGACGGAAGAGTTTTGCGTTTCTCAATAGCCGCATGAGACGCATTGCCCTCAGGCCTCTAAACTCAGGTACCAGCGCCAAAACCGTTAATACATCGATAAGCATCAGAGGGGACGTTAGGAATTTGAGTCGTCCTAAGAGATGAGCTCTTGTCCGTTCAGCGGGTGATAGACGGTAAAAGTCAACGATCGGCGGATGGAAGCTAGCGACTCGAAGAAAAAGTTCGAGTCCAAAAATCCATAGTATTGCTGTGTCAATAGTCCCCATGACGCCGAGTTCGCCTAGTGGCGACTCGTTCGCGAGTTCTGCGGTAAACAGGACAACGGAGGCAACGATGAGTGTCCAAATGACACCCTGAACCCAATTGTACAGTCTGGTTTCCGGGCAGTGGAAGGCGCGGTTAAGTGTGCTGTAGAGGCTAGACATGGCCCATCTTCGGGGGTTTGGGGTAGACGTTTGATGAAAAACGTGGGTATTCAACGCAAGCAGTTTACCGCGAAGCCTCGCATCAAGACAGTTGCTTTATGGAACTGACTCCAGGGATGCTTGGATTTAGAAGAAGATAGCGCTATCGTGATCCCGATGTTCTGGGAATGAGTACAGTTGATTGATCTGGAAAAATTAGTGCGAGCGGCCTTCGAGATGAAGCCGCTTCCGGCGAGTGTGACGCGTCTGGCAAGTATCGTTGCAAACCGTCGTTCGTCTCTCGACGATATAGTCGAGGTGATCAGCTATGATCCTGTTCTAACTGCAAAGGTGATTAGGGGGGCGAACTCAGTGTTCAGTGCTCCTCGCGTGCCCATCACAAGCGTTGATCGTGCGGTCGTGCGTATTGGTACCGGTGCGGTTCTTGCGCTAGCAACCGCAGCCAGTGTTGAAAAACAGTTAAACCAGGCCTGTCCCGCTTATGGAATGGACGAGGGAGATCTGTGGCGCCACTCGGTTGCCGCGGCGCTTTCAGCTCAAGTCGCTCAGGCCTTTTGTGACGCTCCAATTCCCGCAGAGGCGTTCACGGCAGCTCTCTTGCACGATATTGGGAAACTCGTGCTTAGTCGCTTTTTGGATGCAGAGGCCCTGGAGATGCTTCGCTATGCGCGCGAAAAGTGGAATCTTTCTGACCTTGCTGCTGAAAAACGTGTTCTACGTGTCCATCATGGCCAAGTCGGTGGACTGATGGCGAAGCGGTGGAAACTACCAGAGTCGATCGTGAAGGGAATTCAATTCAGCGCGACTCCGGCCAAGGGCGATAGCGTACTTTGCGATACAGTTCACCTAGCGGATGCGATTGCTCGGGCCGTTGAGTTTGCACGCCAAAACGACGGACGCATCCCTCAGATTCAAGTTCAGTCTCGATCCGTGGTGCAAGTTGGGTTGCGGGTCGGTGAAGTAGAACGCCTGTGTCAGCGTGTTTCGACGCGGTTGGACTCGGTGCTAGACCTCTACTCGTCGGGCTAACCGGTACGCAAGGGAAGGCCTCTCTGAATCCTGTCTTAGCCGATGCCATACCGGCAGCCACCTTTGCCGGTGTTGTCGCTGTTGCCGTGACGGTTGCTGTTGAACGCCTTGGCGGGCGGCTTGGCGGGCTTTTGGGAACGATGCCGTCCACAATTGTTCCGGCCTCCCTTGGAATATACGCTCAAAGCGATCACGTCGCATTTACTGAAGCCATGGATTTGGTTCCTTCCGGTATGATGCTTAACGTTCTTTTTCTTTTATTGTGGCGAGTTCTGCCACCCCGGCTACCTAAAGCATCGCTTGGGGCCACCCTTTTAAGCATGACAGTTGTTTCGCTCGCCCTTTGGAGTGTCGTGGCGGCACTTGTGGTTTGGCTCGGTAACTCATGGAAGGCTTCTGGTGAATCGACGCTAGGTTGGGCAATCGTTCCGGCCCTCCTTATGCTTGTGATGGGTGGTCTGAGTACACGAAGGGCACGACCAGCCCCAAAGGGAACGATGCATGTTAGTATCGTTGTGCTGGTGTGTCGCGGGCTGTTTGCCGCCCTAGCGATAGGCCTATGCGTTTGGGTGGCCAGTCTGGGCAACCCCTTGGCTGCAGGTGTGGTATCCGTGTTTCCCGCTATTTTTCTGACAACGATGGTGTCGGTTTGGCTAAGCCAGGGTCGTGCCGTACAGGCGGGTGCGGTCGGGCCGATGATGCTGGGCTCTTTAAGTGTCGCAGGCTATGCCCTCTGGGCTCGTGTACTTATGCCAGAGCTCGGCGCAGGAGTGGGGGCACTTGCATCCTGGACTGGCGCAGTACTTACGACAACCGTACCATCCTGGTTCTGGTTGCGACGCTCTTCGACGGGCTAACCACTCAGCATTCCCTAGCAGCGAAGCGGCAAGGTAGCTTTCTTTCTAAGGCAGATTTAACCCATTCCCATGCTCTGCTTGATGAGAGCACGGGTTCGCGCACTCTCCGCGTCATCTCCATCCAATTCGCCCTGCTCAATCAGGAGCTCCCTTTGGATTTGCATGACGAGGTCACCGACTGCCTCCATCTGCTTACTAGATTTGTGAATGAAGCGTACGCGATAGAAGAAGGGTAGCGGACCGCTTGGAGAGCGACGGTTGGAGAGCACTTCCGCACGGACTCTGAGCTTTAGATGCGGTGTCGGAAGTAAAACATGCAGTAATGTACCCCGTGTAAGCTCGCGATCGCTGTAAAGAGCACACCCACCTACCGAAAGGTTCTGAAAAAGACACCATGTTGCCTTATCGCCCCGTTGGTTGTCTGGCGTCTGAGGAATGACGGCGACTCGGTCGTCGACGGGAACCCTGAAGTAGTTCCGTCGGTTAGCTATAGCGAGCAAGGGTGTATGAGCGATAATGATGAGGTGCAAATCGCCTCCGGAACCACCTGTGCCTGCCGCGTATCGCTCGTGTTTAACCACCGTGCCGCTGAACCGATACCGGCCACCAGAATTGTTGACCGATATCTCGAGATCCGTGCCGGGCGCTAGTTCTTCCCCTGGTGTTCCTGGGAATACGATCCCAAAGCCATAGGAGTGTGCGACTGTGATTGCCGGTCGCAATTTGGCCACCGGAATCCCTTCCCGATAAATCTGTAGAGATGGTACTTCGCCGACGAGGTTCTGGAAATCAGTACCCCATTTGCGGCGCCATGCATTGTCCTCGGACCCTCTATCCATCAGCGTCCAGAATTTCGCTGTGAATCTGTCGGCGGACAACGGGATGAAACGGTGGACTCGTCCCCCAAGCTCAAACAAGAGTTCAGTGGGATCAAAATCATCGACAGGCGGAGGGAGCGTCAGGTCTAACGCATAGCTCTCGATATCTCTCGTTAGATTGAAGGGTAGGAAATGTAGCTGCTGGTCCGTCAAGATCAGCCAGCCGCGCTCGAGGTGTGACGCATCATGCCAGCGAGCTGCCGGGCTCATCGCAAGTACCTTTTCATCCCACGGAATTTGAAAATCCTCGCCCCGCTCACCGATAACCTCCGCGATGTGGTCGGGGCGGCAGTCATGTAAGCGTGCGATTTCAGCACTTCGCTCATCCACAGCCGCAATAACGAGTGGCGAGAGGTCCATAAAACGCTCGAGCAAGTCCTTCAGGCCAAAGGTAACCGAACCTGTGGGAAGTGTTAGCTTGAGTCGTTTTTCGGGCCATCCACCACACTCCATTTCCTGGATGTCCGAGAACAGGATGTCTTGGCCCTCAATTCCAAACGCGACATCGAGCCGACCCGCTGGCTGATAATGGATTGACCGCTCCGTGATAATAATCTGACCCGCCGATCCGAGAGGCCCTAAAAAGCGCATGCCATCCCATGTCGCCAGTACTTCAGACCGTTCATCCTGTGCAGTTCCGACGGGGCCTAGGCTTACGAGACTGCTGTATAACTGCGGAACCAAAGAGCCCGAGAATTGATAGGTTTCGTCGCCCGACTCAAGTATTAGCTTCCTACCGAGACTGGTGAGTTCAACCGATTTTAGGTCGTCGAGCCGGATGTCGATGGCCTTGACTCGTCCCTTCCAAAACAAGCGTTCAAGGCCTTTACCGGGCACGAACCTAAGACGGCGATCAGTAAGGTACGCTTCGCCATCAGTTCCGAGGAGGCCGGATACCATCAACTGCACCACGCCCGCGACCAAAACGCGTTCGTCGCTATCGTAAGGCCCCGGCTCGCCACCCTTGATGCCCAAATCATGAAGGCGTGAACTCATTCGGTCCCAGATGCGCCGCGCCCCCGGACCCGAGAATCGCGCCTTCCTATCCGCAAGAGTGAGTGCGAGACACTGTTGGATTCCCCCAAACTTGACTTCTTTTAGGCTCCTCAACGGAAAGGTACGTCTTTGCGCGCCTATAAGCTTGTCCATTTTGCCCTTCGGATCGAAGATCAAACGGTCAGTCGTGAGGGTGACAAGCCCCATATAGCCCAGCGGGCCACTCATTTGCAGGCACATGGCCTGAATCAGGACCAATTCTCCGTCCTGACTGATGAATGAGCTTTGGCTATCTTCCGTCGACATGGATTGGCGGCGACCTTACAAACTCTGGAGCGACTATCCGCTCATCTCGTGGTTATCGTGAAGTGTGCATTGAAAGGAAGTAACTATTCAAGAGGGGAGGGTGTGAAACGATTTAACCGGCACTTTTGCTCACTCGGCCGCGCCACGCTTGTCACTTTGCGCCTCGCTTTCCGAGTGCCAACGAACCTTGAGGACCACGCGGCGGTTAGCCTGACGAACACGCGCAAGCGCGTCCCCCGTTAGGGTGCCATATGAAAGTTTTGGTCGGGTGTCAGCTAGTCCAATAGCTCGTAGATTCGACGAAGGTATGTGTTGAAATGAGCGGAGTACGCGGATCACCGACGATGCCCGCGCCGCAGATAGCTCCCAGTTAGAACAGAACTTACCGGGAGCACAGCGGCCGTTTTTACCGAGTGGCTGGTTATCACTGTGCCCCTCGACATCAACGTAGGGGATTTTACCGGCATGCTTTCCTGCGGACCGGTTGACAGCGGTGCGAATAGCAAAGCCCACTTCTCGAATTATGTTTTCCATCTCTGCGTTGGCTATCTCAGCACGGCCTTTTTTGAACATGCCGACAGAATTGAATTCGACTGTCAGCAGATCGTCCGACACCTGGACCTGGACACGTCCCTCGTCCTTTGCGTTCTTGATCGATGCCTCGATCTCTTTGGCCATGATCTCTTCGGGAGCCTTTTCATCCGCATCTTGAGTCCGCTGCGGCGCGATCTCTTCGTTGTTGATGGCACCCTGGATCGATTGTCGCAGCTCGTCGTACTTAGCCTTGTCGAGCGTCGCTGTTCCAAGAATCATCACAAAAAATGCGAGCAGAAGGGTGATGGCGTCAGCGTAGGTGGTGAGCCAATCGTCGCCTCCCGAGGCGTCCATATCGATGCCAGAGTCGTCCATGCTACTTAGGCTCCGCTCCCGCCGTCCTTTTTAACAAAATCGTCCAACACCTTCGGATCAAGGAAGCTGTTGATACGGGCCGTGATGTACCTTGGTGTACGCTCCTCAGCGAGCATGACAAAGCCTTCGACCATCAGATTGTTGCGGAACCGAATAATAGATTCTCTCTGTAAGGTTTTGTCGGCCGCAGGCTGGAAGACAAGTTTGGCAAAAATAACGCCGTAGAGCGTCGTTAGGAGAGCAACGGCGAGTCCTGCTCCCAAGGCGCTCGTGTCGCCACCCATGTTCTGCAGCATAATGATGAGGCCGATTAACGTACCGATCATCCCGAATGCTGGCGACGTTGCTGCCATGTTTCGGAGTATTCCGACCTGTACCGTCGCTCGATGGAAGTTGGAGGTAGCCATGTTTGTCAGGAGTTCACGAACCTCCTCTGGACGGTAGTTATCGACGACCATCTGGATGCCCGTATGGATGAAAGGGTCACCGGCTCCTTCCTTTGCCAGGTGTGCCTCTAGTGCGAGGATGCCATCGCGGTTGACGATTTGGCCCCACTCCACAACCTTACGGCTCTGAGCGTAGACAATTCCTTGGTTGACCTTGGCATGGGAAAACATGCGTCCGACTTCCCGGATTGCACGAAGTACGTATCGTCCTTGGTAACTGATGAAGCCATTGGCCAGAGTACCCCCCACAACGAGAACGACACTGCTTGTTGACCAGAAGGAGAGATAATTATCCGTCTCCATTGCAATGGCGCCGACGAAGAGGGCCAAGCCGACTAAGAATCCTATCGCGGTGGTGATGGACATGGAAGCTCCGGTAGTTATGTCAACAGACCGACCGACTATAGGAAACGCGGCGTCAATGGGCAACAGGTTCCGGTGGGGACCTTCCTTATCTCTGGCAACGTGTATTCAGAATGTTGGCTTGTGTCGTAAACCAGCGGAGGTTCTTCTAGGTTTAGCAGGAAAAATGGGTTAAATAGTTGTGGTCGCCGCGGGGAAGGGGATCGGCCAAGGGCTGCACCGTGCCGATAAGTGTGCTCAGCAGGAGTTATATTTGGATTCGCCACCATCGAAAAAGACCTATACGGTCGAAGATCGCGAACTCCTTCTGGAGGTTTATAAGAAGCTGCTTTGGAATCGTATGGTTCCAAAGATTCCGGAATCTATAGCGCCCAATACAATCACAATCCTCGGGCAAGTGTGCGCAATCATTGGAGTGGTTAGCGCTGGTTTCGCCTCAATGGTTCATCCGTACCTGTACGGGCTCAGTGCTTTTGCCTGGCTGGCCTACCTGACCGCCGATAACATCGATGGGCCTCACGCCCGACGGACAGGGCAAACGAGTGTGTTGGGTGAGTTTTTAGACCATGGACTTGATGGGTTTGCGAGTGGCGCGGTCCTGATCACAACGTGCTTTGTCCTGCATATCGAAGGGCTTTGGATGGCCCTTTTCCTGGCGTTAGGCACAGTTGGGTTCATTGTTACTTTTTGGGAGCAATATCGAACTGGACGGCTCGTACTTCCGGAGCTTAGCTCCACGGAAGGCGTGACGGTCGTTGTGATCTTGGAGTTGCTCTCATGCATCTTCCACGAACCGTCCTGGCTGGAGCTTGATCTTACGGGTTGGAATTTCTCAGTGGGTCTCATGAGCTTCGTTTTGGCTGCCTACATGGTGGCCATCATACAGCCGGTATGGCGCGCTAAAAAGGCCGGTGCAAAGCCTTTCGAACTGCTGTACGTGTTTGTGGTGCTCGGTTCGCTTACTTGGTTCGTTCAGCTCGGTGGGCACTCCCTGTTGCCTTCCATTGCGATGGGCTTTTTTGGAGCCGATGTTGTCTGCCGAATCATTCGCCTGCGGCATGAAGAACTCGATAAATGCGTCGTAGCTTCCTACCACTGGGTTTACATCGTGCCGGTCATTCTCGCTGCTTTGATGCCCGACGTAATGTCCGTGAACCATTGGGCTGCCCTCAGTGTTGGAATATCCTTTTTGGCCTACGCGCGAACGCTTGTGGTGTCGGGCTCACTTTTGCTTCGACAGGAAGCTGAAGAGAAGGCTAGTGCTAACGGCGCCTAAATGTGGCACTGCCATGCGTGGCGTGGCGTTTCGAATGTCCGCGATCTGTGCCATTACACTGGCTTTGGGGTGCGGGAAAACTGTTGCCA
>MDTD01063188.1_pt1 | contig 13423 bp, 12 predicted proteins | sample 811221 | NCBI WGS metagenome assembly MDTD01 (sample SAMN05326646, study PRJNA326480) | marine metagenome | isolation source: seawater | place: Pacific Ocean: South West | collected 2011
ACAAAAATTGATAAAATAAATATACTCAATCTAAAAATAAAAGGATCTATTTCCATTTAATTAACATCTCCAATTAAAGTATTTTTTATAATTTCATCGTCTGTATTTATTACAAATTCTTTTTTTTCTCTACTAAATAAATTTCTAATAAAACTAAAAATATTTTTAGCATATAAATTTGATGCTGTGAGTGGTAATTTGTTCATCACATTATCAATTCCTATTATTTTTACTCCATTTTTTATAACTATCTTATCTGTTTCAGAAAAAGCTGCATTACCTCCCTGTTTAGCAGCTAAATCAAAAATTACAGAGCCTGGTTTCATTGAATTGACCATATTTTCAGAGATAATTCTGGGAGCTGGTTTGCCTGGTATTAACGCGGTACAAATTATAATATCTGTTTTTTTTACAGTTGACAAAAGAAGTTCAGTTTGTTTTTTTTTAAAATCTTCACTTGCCTCTTTTGCATATCCTCCCTTTGTCTCTAAATCCTCGGATCCCTCAACAGTTAAAAACTTTCCTCCTAAACTTTCCACTTGCTCCTTAGCGGTTAGTCTAACATCTGTAGCAAATACCACCGCTCCTAATCTTTTTGCAGTAGCTATTGCTTGTAAACCAGCTACGCCTGCACCAACTACTAAAACTCTTGCTGCTGGAACGGTTCCGGCGGCAGTCATCATCATTGGAACAGCTTTTTGATATTCATAAACTGACTCAATTACTGCTCTATAACCGGCTAAATTTGCTTGAGATGATAAAACATCCATTGACTGAGCTCTTGTAATTCTTGGAAGAAGATTTAAAGAAAAAATATTTAGTTTTGTTTTCGATAATTTTTTTTTATTTTCTAAATCAATACTACTGATTATTAAATTAGAATTTTTTTTAAGTAAATTTAAATCCTCATCAATTGGTATATTAACTTTACAAATTAAATCTGATTTACTAAGTATTTCTTTTTTTGAGTCGAAAATTTCAGCACCTCCCTTTTTATACTCTTCATCTAAATACCCTAAACTTTCACCGTAACCTTTCTCTAAGTAAATATCTAAACCAAGTCCTTTTAGATTTTTTGTAGTTTCTGGTGTTATAGAAATTCTTTTTTCAGGTGCTGATTCTTTTATCGATCCAACTATCATAATTGAAATTACAATAAGATTAAGCCTAAAAGTATTAGAATAATTATCACAGCTGCTGTGCCCCAAAAAACAAATTTTGTAAAGCTATTCCAAGTTTGTTGATGATCTTTATTATCCATGAAATTATCCTTGACGAGCTTTAAATCTTGGATTTTTTTTATTTATCACGTAAACCTTGCCTCTTCTCTTTACAAGCTTGGAATTTAAATCTCTTTTTTTTAACGATTTTAATGAGCTAGCTATTTTCATATTTTTATAGCCTGGCAACGACCTACTCTTCCGTGTCTTAAGACAAAGTACCATCGGCGCTGAAGGACTTGACTTCCGAGTTCGGAATGGGATCGGGTATGTCCCCTTCGCAATAATCACCAGGCACGTTTTTATAATATTTTTGGTATTTAATGTAAATAAAAATTTTTAATTTAATTTCCTTAAATTTAGCAAATTATAATGATCATTTTCTTAACTTAAATGCTAATACTGCATCTCCTTGAATTACTTCATTTGGGTAAAACATTTTCAAGACAATTCCTCCTGATGCAGGAACTACAATATACTGCTCATCGTTTATTTCATAAACACTTGGTGGCGCCGAACCAATAAATGGCATTTCATAGGACCACAATTCTTGACCGTTCTCACTATCAAAAGCTCTAATCATTTTATCCATAGTCCCAGTAGCAAAAACAATATTTCCTAATGTGGCAGTGGCTCCCCCAAAGTTTTCAGTGCCAGTAATTAACCCTTTTTCTTTTAATTCTTTATAATGCCCAAAAGGAACTTGCCAAATTTTTTTTCCACTTACCAAATCAATTGCAGATAAAGTTCCCCATGGAGGTTTTGACCCTGGGTAATTATTTAAATCTCTAAGAGGTTTCGCTTTAGCTGAGTAATTTGGAACGCCAATCTTAGACTCTAGTTTAACTTCTATAATCCAAGGTATATCATTTGCTGTCACGTACATAATATTTTTAAAAGGATCAATTGAAGCTCCTGACCATACTGCTCCACCATTGTCTCCAAATTGAATTGTATTCTTGTTAGTCTCATAAGTTTCAAAGAGACCAAACTTAGATTTATTTACCACTGAATTGATATATTCATTATCTCTTTCAGTTAAATTAGTAACGTCACTATCTCTAAATTCTGATTTTGCAAATTGCTCAGGTTTTTTGAAAACTGGTTGATGAGAACATGTTTTTTCTCCAATTAATTTTGAAGTGGGAACTCTGATTTTTTCATAATCAAATATTGACTCTCCCGAGTGCCTGTCAAGTACTAATGTATTTCCTAATTTCGTAACAACAACGACGACGTCAATTCTTTTACCATACTTCTCTATTGTTGTTAAAATTGGGGGAGCAGGTAAATCATTATTCCACAGATCGTGACAAGTTTCTTGGAAATGCCAAAGTTTTTTTTTATTCTTTATATCAAAGGCTATTACACTATTTGAAAATAGATTTTTACCAGGTCGAGTAACTCCGATGTAGTTTGGATGTGGATTTCCAGTTGCCAAGTAGATTACTCCGAGTTTATCATCTGCAGATAGTCCCCCCCATGGATTTCCACCTTTAAAGTCAGGAGTTTTTTTTGAACCCTCTCTTAAATAATATTTCCATTTTATTTTTCCAGAGTAAATATCGTAAACCTCTATTGAAGGTTTAAAGGTAACTAAAACTAATTGCTCGCTTAATACAATTGGCGGAACCGGACTAGAGCCAGCTTTAATTACTCCGTTTTTACCAAATTCTTTTATTGGTTTTCCCGTTTTTGCATCTAGGGAAATAATTTGATCGTCATTAGTAAAAAATAATTTAGTTATTTTATTCCTTTTATCTTCCCAAATTTGAATGCCTCGTTTTGCTGCATGGAAACCTCTCCCTACTTTATACTTCCAAATTACATTTCCATTCATACCATCTAAACAAACTATCGAATTACCTGGAGTTGGGATAAAAATTTTACCTTTATAAATTACTGGATTTGCTTGAATACCCTTCTTACCGTCTCTTGAATTATAAATCCATGCTAACTGCAAATTTTTTACATTATTTGAATTAATTTTGTCGAGATTTGAGTACCTTAAAGATAAGATGTTTCCATGACTCCTGTTCCAATTTTTAAGATAATTATTAATTTCATTCTTAGATTTACCTGGAAGAAAATCATCTGTTTTACCTTTAATAAATATTTTTTCTGGAAGATTGTTTCTTTTTTCCTCATCTTCTATTTTCCAATAATTTTTGTAATCAATTGAAATTTTGTACTTTAAACTTAAGTAATTATTTTCGACAAAACTAAACAGTTTTTTAACTTTTTTACTATTAAGATTATTTTTATCAAAATTTATGGAACTTCTATTTAAATAATTTGGATCATAACTAATTAAATCATAGCTTATGACCAAAATGGTAACAAAGATCAGACCAGAAGATATACCAAAGAATATTTTTAAAAATTTAAACATTATAAATTTATAACATTCTGTTTTTAAATATGATTTTAGTCAACAAGTAAAAATATTAAACTCTGGGCATAATTGTCATGGTGGGTGTGATAAGAATTGAACTTATGACCTCTACGATGTCAACGTAGCGTTCTACCACTGAACTACACACCCTTTTTTATAAGCTTATTAAAAAGACCTCGAATTTTCAACTTTTTAAGATAGTTTTTTTGAGCTTGAATGTTCAACTTTTTTTTCTCAAATTTTTTTTTATTTTTAGTTATCCAGTGTTGCATTTCATCTGCATGAAGTTGAATTTTCTTTATCGAAAAGTTTTCTCCATGTAATCTATAATATGCTAAAGGCTTTTGAATACTGCCGAATGGCATCTTTAAGCTTAAATTCATAAAAAAATCAAAATCTCCAATGATTTCATATTTTTTGTTAAATTTTTTTGCTTTCAATAATTCAGTTTTTATAAGAACAGTTTGAACTGCAACGTCATACTTGTTCAAAAGGACCTGGCTTATATTTCCCTCAGGCAATTTTCTATTAGTATAAATTTGTTTTTTTTTGGTATCATCTTTATAAATAAAATAGTTCGAAAATACGATTTTTAAATCCTTTTTTTTAAGATAATTAAATTGGGTTTTAATTTTCCCAGGTATCCACCAATCATCAGAATCTAAAAAAGCTAAATAAATTCCTTTAGATTTTTCTACTGCTTTATTTCTTGCATCATATAATTTTAGGTATTTCTTAGATTTGAAATATCTTAACCTTTTATCCTTAAAATTTTTCACTAGATCTTGAGTATTATCTGATGAATTATTATCAAATATTATAATTTCCAGATTTTTGTAGGTCTGATTTAGAGCGCTTTTAATACTTTTCTTAATAAATTTTTCTCCATTGTGTGTATTGATTACTACGCTTATCAAAGGAAGTGACATAAAATTATATTATTTTTAATAAACCTTTTTTTAATCTAACGTTAGGTTTCCAATTATACTCTTTAGATACTTTTTTTATGCTGGGAAAAAGAACTTTAATTTCATCTTTTCTCATTTTAATTGATCCGAACAAGGGATGGCCTTTTCCTATAGTTTTTTGAATAATATTTATAACCTGCCTTACTTTATTCGGTTTTCCAAAACCTACGTTGTAAATTCCAAATTTATTTTTTTCTTTTTTTAAAATTTTGACTATAAGATTAGAAAAATCATCAACATGCAAAAAATCTCTTAATTGACTACCTTCAGTGCATTTAAATTTAAGATTTTTTTTACAAAAATTAATTGTAGAAGGAATTAAACGATCTAATTTTTGTTTAGGACCATAAATCTGATATGGTCTTAGAATTACACACGGAAAATTCTTCTTTTTAATAAGCAACATCAGATATTTTGTCGCTAAAAATTTTGCTTTTCCATAATTCGATACCGGTCTACATTTAATTGTCTCTTTTTGAGGGGATTTTGCTTTTCCATACTCCAAACTTGATCCGATTTGAATAAATAGTTTTATATTTTTTTTACAAAAAAAATTAGCTAAATTTTTTAGTCCTTTATAATGAACTTTAAAGGTCTCTTTTTTATTTTTATGATTAATATTTCCACTTAAATTTATTACATATTCGTAATTTGACTTTATCTTTTTTTTAAGTTCAGAAGTATTAGATAAATCAGATATGATATATTTTACTTTAGCAATTTTTCTTATATTTATTGGAAACTTAGATGAGAGGCTGTGTATTTCAAATTTATAATTTTTTAATTCTTTAGCTAAGTTATAACCAATAAAACCTGTGCCTCCAATTATTAAAATTTTTTTTCTCAAAATTTAATCTTTTTATTTTTAAAGTTTTTTTCTAGAATTTGTTTATCTCGAATTGTATCCATACATTGCCAGTATCCATTGTGTTTAAAAGCAAATAATTGATTTATTTTTCCAATTTTTTCTAAAGGTTCTCTCTCTAAAAACGTTTTATCATTTTTTAAAAAATTAAAAATTGACTGGCTCATAACAAAAAAACCCCCATTGATCCATCCTTCATCTAGAGAAGATTTTTCTTTAAAATAAACAACCTTATTATTTATAATTTTGATTGCTCCAAATCTTGCTGGTGGTCTAACAGCTGTCATAGTAACAATTTTTTTATTTTTTTTATGAAAAGAGAGAAGTTTTTTTAAATTCACATTAGATATTCCATCTCCATAAGTTAAGAAGAAATCCTCATCATTTAAATATTTTTTCAATCTGAGTAATCTTCCGCCTGTCATTGTTTTAAGGCCAGTATTAATAATTTTGATGTTCCATCCAAATTTTTTTTTAGAAAAGTAATTTTTTATTACTTGTCCCTTATAGCCTGTGGCAATAATAAAATCTTTAAAACCAAAATTTGCAAAATGTTTTAAAATAAAATAAATGATTGGTTTATTATTTATACGGACCATTGGCTTAGGTATAGCTTTTGTATATTCTGCTAATCTAGTTCCCATGCCTCCTGCTAAGATTACTATTTTCATTTCAATTTACCTAATTTTTTTTCAAAAATTTTAATTTGTGTTTTAGATTTATTATAGATATCAATTTTTTTTTCGAAAAAATTTTTATACCAATCTACAGTTAAAAAAATTGTTTCATTGAAACTTAAAACCGACCTCCATTTAAGAATTTTTTTTGATTTGGCGCTATCCAGCTGTAATAATTTATTTTCAAAAAAAGATCTATTTCTTGATTTAGTCCATTTTAATCTTTTCCAATGTAATTGCATTTTTTTGACAACTTCTATTACTTTATGGTTTGTTTTAAGATTTGGTCCAAAATTAAATGCCTCTCCATGGAGTTCAGGACTTTTATAAAGTTTCTCAGCTAAAGTTAAGTAGCCACTTACAACCTCTAGAACATGCTGCCAGGGTCTTGTTGAGTTTGGATTTCTTATCATGGCCTCTTTTCCATTTATGAAACTTCTCATGCAATCAGGCACAAGCCTATCACTTGACCAATCTCCGCCACCTATAACATTTCCGGCTCTAGCCACTGAAATTTTTATCTTATTTTGTTTTGAAAAAAAGGATTTCAAGTGTGATTGAATAGCAATTTCCGCTGCAGATTTTGATGCTCCGTAAGGATCAACACCACCAAGAAGATCGTTTTCTTTGTAACCTCTTTTTATCTCTAAATTTTTATAAGCTTTGTCACTTGTAATTATTACTCCAGTGCATTTATTATTTAAATGTCTCATGGATTCGAGAACATTTAAAGTTCCGTTCAAATTGGTTTTCCAAGTTTCTATTGGGTCTTTATAAGATTTGCTGACTATAGACTGAGCCGCCAAATGAAAAACAAAATCTGGTTTAAATTTTTTGAAACTTTTTTTAAGTTTTTTCAGATTACAAATATCAAAATTTAAGGAGTTGATTTTTTTATTTAAACCAAGTGATAAGTAATGTGACGGTGAAGTAGGAATATTTTTTGAAATACCAATAATTTTTGCACCACTGAGATATAGCCAAAGAGCTAACCAAGATCCCTTAAAACCAGTATGACCAGTTATGAGAACCTTTTTTTTAAAAAAAATCTTTTTGTTCATTTCATCTATTGTTATCTATATCAGATAAAACATCATAATTGCTCATAAAGTCCTCTCTAGATGTAAGATACTTTTTTGTATATTCATTATATTTTTTCTTGTCGATAATTAAATTATTTTGAATTTGTTCTAAACTAAATTTGCCGTCGATATTAATGGGTGTTACACCCAGTTTATCTGCATAAAATTTTTGCCTAGATCTTAAAGTATCATTTTTTTTTAATTCATCAGAGTAAACCATTATTGCCGGGATTTTATTCATCACACTATAAGATAAACCTGTTGAGTCTATTGAAACAAGAAATTTTGCAGAGAGGCTCGCGTAGGCAAGTCTTTCAGAAATTACTTCTCTTCCGCCATAATATTTTGGAAACTTCTCATGACTGGTTTTAGGATGAGGTGCAATCTTTACCTCTGTAGAAAAATACTTTTCTAGTAAATCAAAAAATTTACAAATTGAGGGGTACCATTTTTCCACTGTGAAAAAATCTGACATCTTTTTTTTTGTGATTAAATTATCAGAAGGAAACATTGGTCCAGGTTTTTCTAAAAATAAAACATTTTTTCTCTCAATTTTCTTTAAATTTTTCTCTTTCTTGATAATTAAAAAATTTGAAAAATCGTGTGAGCTTGCTCTTATTATTAGAGAGTCTTTTTTTCCGAGAAAATTTTCTGTTCCAGTCTTTATAGCAAATTTTGGATTTAAAACAAATATTTTACCTAAAATCTTAAAAAAATTATCTCGAATAAAAAAACCAAAAGGTTTGGGATTTATCAAAAACCAGAAAATTTTTTTTATAATATTTTTAAAATTATAGGGTAAATCTGAATCTGGAAAACCAGGTGAAGCAAAAAAATAATCTCTCACTTTAAATTTTTTAAGTTCAAGAAGAATTTGTATAGATTTAAGATTTATTGGTTTAACATGATTCATAATTAAAATATTTGGATCTTTTTTAATCAACTCACTAAAAGCAATTCTCCAGCTTTTAATATCATTGAAGATTTTGATATTTTTATCTATCATTTCACTTGACCATGCTTTTTTGAAGTGAGGATAAATTACATCAATCAATTCATGTATATGAATCTTGATATTATATTTTCTCTCAAGGAACTCACATTCGAATCTGTGCCAATCAAACTTTCTAAATTTATAGGGATGTAAAAAAAGAATATTTTTAGTCTTCATTTTTGGCCCTTTCTTAATATTTTGACTACATAACTAATATCGTTTAGACTAAGACCTGGTCCTGATGGAAGGCAAATGCAATTTCTATAAGCCTTTAAAGCTTTGTAAATTTTATAATTTTCAAATCTTTTAAAAGGTTTTTGTAAATGATTTGGTTTCCAAATGGCTCTAGCCATAATCTTATTTTTAATAAGTAATCTAATTAGTTTCTGTGTATCAAATTTGTAACTTTTTGATTTTATTCTTAAAATGTTTAGCCAGTGATTATTTGTAGCAAATTTTGGCCCCTCTAATAATTCTAAGCCATTAATCTTTTTAATTTTTTTTTTATATATATTAAAAATTCTTTTCTTTTTTTTTGCTATAATTGAAAGTTTTTCGAGTTGGGCCACGCCAACTGCTGCGCAAATATTTGATAATTTAAAATTGTATCCAACTTCGTTATGTATAAAATAAATATTATTATTTTTAGCTTGGGTTATCAAATACCTTGCTTTTTTTTCTAAAATTTTATTTTTGATAAGAATTGCGCCACCGTTCCCAGAGGTAATAGTTTTATTTCCATTAAACGATATCACACCAAAATCTCCAATCGTGCCTGTGTGTTTATTTTTAAATTTTCCAATATTATATTTGGTACCGATGCTCTCGGCTGCATCCTCGATTATCTTAATATTTCTTTTTTTGCATAAATTGTAAAGTTTATCAAAATTAGCTGCGTTTCCAAAAGTATGTACAATTATAATTGCAGTTATTTTTTTTTTGTTTTAAAATTGTACGTGTAATTATTTTTTACAAATGTCCTTTCTTTTATAAATTTAATACATTTTTCTTGATCAATATTTAAATTTTCTTCAGTATCAACAAATATTGGTCTTCCACCTGCGTGGTTTATAGCATTTATCGTAGCTATAAATGTAATTGTTGGAACAATTACCTCATCGCTATTTTTAATACCAGATAGTATAAGACTCATTTGTAATCCGATAGTTCCATTTAAAACCGCTACTACACTTTTTGAACCTGTAAGTTTACATAATTTTTTTTCAAAAATATTTACATATTTTCCAGCTGTTGATATCCAATTTTCTTTAATACAATTATTTAGATATTTTTTCTCATTTCCAATAAGAAAAGGTTCGTGAAGGAAAATATTTTTTTTCATTTAAATTAGTGTCCTTCCTCCATCAAGTATAATATTTGCCCCCGTCAAATAATCGCTTGCATCTGAAACAAGAAAAATTGAAGTGGATGCAACATCTTCTGCGGTAGCCATTCGATTTAAAGGGACTTTCCTTACGTAATTTTTGATAAAGCTTGGAGTTTGTAATAATTTTTTACCAGCAATTTTCCCTTTTATACCTCCCGGACTTAAAATATTTGCCCTGATTCCGTACTTACCGTAATAAGCAGCAAGTTGTTTTGCATGATTTATCAAACCACCTTTAATTGAAGAATAAACTGCATTTAATTCAATATTTGAATTTTTATAAAGACTTTCATCTTGGGATATGACTCCATAAATTGAACCAATCATTAAAATTTTCCCAATAATTTTTTTTTTTCTCATCTCTTCTGCTATTAAACGGTTAAGCCAAATTGAAACAGAAAGTTGTAAATCTATATTTTTTTGTATAGCGTTTAATTTTAAATTTTTAAAATGCATTTTTCCCCAGTCTTTTGTTTTGGGGTAAGAGCAATTTATAAAGATTTCTGGTGCTCCATATTTTTTAAATAATTTCATAATTTTTGCTTGAGAAAATTTAATTTTTTTCAGATCAAACTTGACAAAATCAACTTTTAATTTTTTTAAGCTTACATCATTCCTTACATCTAAATTTAAAACTTCTGCATTATGTTGTAATAATGCTTTACAAATTTCTTTACCCATTGTCCCAGAACCCCCAAGAATAAAAGCTTTTTTGTTTTTAAAATTATATTTATCTAAATATTTCATTTTTTGCTCCTTTTCATAAAGTATTTTACTAATTCAAAATCTTCTAAATCGTCTATGTCAGTTGATCTTGCTTTTGGCATAATATAGATACCTGTTTTGCTATTTATCAATTTTTTATTTCTCAAAAGTGAGTTTCTGCTCCAAATATAAATTGATGCATTTATATCAAAAACTTTTGGTGCCTCTTGTCTTCCGTAAAAATCTATATTTGATCTCTTGACAATTTTTATCTCCTTTCCTTTTTTTTCAATCATATTGTAATAAGGATTTTTATTTGATGGGCAAACACTCATTAAATTAGAATTTTTATTTTTCTTAAATATCTTCAAAGCGTTAATAATATCATATACACTTCTTAATGGTGATGTAGCATCGAGGTCTATTATTATATCAAATTTTTTTTTGAAATATTTTTCAGAATTTATTAAAGCATGTTTAATTGCAGGAAGTTTTGGAGATTTGTCGCTTGAAAGCTTAAACGGTCTTTTAATTTGAAAATTCGTATGTTTTTTTGCAATTTTCAGAATTTTTTTTGAGTCGGAAGAAACAACTATCTTATCAAAAATACCGGTTTTCTTAGCCGTTAGTAAAGTATGAAGTATTAAAGGTTTTCCATGTAAAATCTTTATATTTTTATTTTTTAAAGTTGTTGAACCGCCCCTAGCACAAACACTGCATAATATCTTCATACAAATAACCTTATTTTTTCAATTGTTTTTTGAACATTCATTGCCTCTCTCAGAGTACAATTGGTTAAATAATTTCGTTTTATTAAATCAAGATTTTCTTTCTTATAACTTTTACTTATTTTATAATTTTTGAAGTTAACAAACCTTTTCTTATGTTTTTCTACCAAAGTAATAATATTTTTTCTTAAATCACCTAACAAAGAGAAATCTTTACCGTTTATTAGTACTTGACGTTTCTCAATTCTAGAAAAAAAGTTTAAATTCAAGTTGATAATGACCTTCTTGTTTGAAACCGCATTTAGACATAAAATATCATCGCAATTGATTTTTAAATTAGAGATTTTTTTATTAAAACTATATTGTATTTTGAAATTTCCCAAAAGCCATATCAAGTAATCTATTTCATGGCTAAGTTCTAAAAGGACACCGCCTCCTAGTTTTTTTTGGGCACTTACTGTTTTTCTATAATCAGAAATTCTCCAATCTGGTAAATATGTAAAACATTCAGAATTAACAAAAAAAATTTTTTTTCCCTTAATATATTTCTTAATAAATCTTAAAACTGGATGATGTCTCATGTTATATCCAACGAAATATCTATTTTTCATTTTTTTTAGTTTAGTTCTGCTTTTATCGAATAAAGGTTTTTCTATAAGAATAGTTTTATTTTTAAAAATCTTTTCAAATATTCTAATAAATTTAAGATGATGAGTCGACGGAGCGCTAACGATTAAATAATTAGGGTTAAAAATTTTAATTTGTTCATAATTTTTTCCAAATTTTTTAATGAAATTTCTTGATGAAATAAATTTAATTAAAAAATTTTGTCGAATTTTTCTCAAAGCGTTAAAGTGATTTTTGCCTGCAGAACCTTTTCCAACAATCAAAATTTTATACATTCATCAAATCCAATCTTTTTTTGTACTCTCGCAATTGACCAATATCGTACCAATGTTTTTGATTAATCTTAAAAGTTCCTATTTTAAAATTATTTTTTTTCAAAATTTCAATAAATTTATTCATGTCCATAAATTTATTTTTTGGTAAAAATTTCAGTATTTTTGAATTTAAGACATAAAGCCCTGTTGTGATAAGATGTTGATACCTCGGTTTCTCAATAATTTTAGAAAAGTTTTTATTTTTATCTATTTCACACACTCCATAAGAAATGATTGAAGTTTGTTTTGATGTAACAAGCGTTAAATCGTTTTTATTTCTTAAATGATCTTTAATAAGATTTTTAAAGTTTATATCAAAAACTACATCACAATTTGAAACTATGAAATTTTTTGATATTTTCCCTTTTAGTTTTTGAAGACCCCCGGCCGTCCCCATTGGTTTTATCTCATTAACATACTTAATTTTTCGTTTTAATTTTGGTTTATTATTGAAATAAGCCTTTATTAAATCTGATTTAAAGTTAAGTGTGAAAAAAAATTTTTTAGCACCAAAATTGGAAAAACTCTCTAAAATGTTTTCAATAGCTGTTTTTTCTTTCAAAGGGACTAAAGGTTTAGGAAGAACTCTTGTAATGGGGTCTAGCCTTTCACCTTTGCCGCCAGCCATAATCACAATATTTATATTCTTTAAAACATCTACTTTTTTATTAACGTTTTTAACTTTTGTTTTAAAATAATTAGATCTAAGAATTATATCTACAATTTTTTTTTCTTTGTTTAAAACCGGAATAATCATAATTCTTTTTTTAACAAATAAATTATGTATTTTTTTGTTGTTAATTTTATCTTCTTGAAGATAGCTTGTTTTTTTGTAGCAAAATTTTTCAACACTATTTTTTAGGCTTTTTCCTTTTTGAAGAATATTTCTTCTTATGTCTCCATCTGTTAAAGATCCTACAAGCTTTTTTTTCTCATCAACGACCAAGCAGTTTTTTTCACCATTTTTTTCTATTAGCTTTAGAGCTTGCTCGACTGATTTATTTTTAAAAATTATATATTTATTAATTTTATTCACAATTTATCCCTATCGATTTAGATCGTAAAATAATTTTTCACGTTTTTTTTCTTTCATAATTTTTCTTAAAATCTTTACAATATTTTTTGTGGTATTTTTTTTCTCAAAAGGATTCTTAATATTTTTTAGCTTAGCTTGAAACTTCTTGCTTTTGATTTTATTGATTGAAGAAATAATATTTTTTTTCGAAATTTTTCTACAATCTACTACTGACTTTGATCTTATCCTGCCGTCTTGTCTAACCCCTAAATTTAGAGTTGGAATTTTAAAACTTGGAACTTCGATTAATCCACTTGATGAATTACCAATTACAATATTTGAATTTTTTATACATGAAAAATATTTATTGCTTCCTAGAGAAATAAAGAATTTAGAATTTTTATTATTTTTTACGAAATTTTTAATCAGATTATAAAAACCTTTAT
>MDTD01178107.1_pt1 | contig 13423 bp, 13 predicted proteins | sample 811221 | NCBI WGS metagenome assembly MDTD01 (sample SAMN05326646, study PRJNA326480) | marine metagenome | isolation source: seawater | place: Pacific Ocean: South West | collected 2011
TCGAAACAATTCTTGGTTATCTTAGTAAAACTGAGGTAATTCATAAAGATGATATGGTATTATTATAAATGAATTATTTAGTATCTATAGGAAAGAATGCAAAAAAAGCCTTTGAAGATTTAAAAGGCATAAAACATAAAAGAATAAAAAAGGTTTTAGATAATTACAATCAGTCACTTTTAAAAAATACCAATAAAATAATCAGAGAAAATTTAAAAGATGTTAAAAATGTAAAAAGAAAACATTTAGTTGACAGACTTATTTTAAATAAAAAGAGAATCGAAGGTATCAGACATTCAATAAATGAAATAGCAAAGTTTAAAAATCCGGTAGGAAGAGCTTTAGAAACATGGCGTAGACCAAATAATTTGACAATTAAAAAAATAACAACCCCGATCGGTGTTATAGGTGTAATATACGAGAGCAGACCGAATGTAACTGCCGATGTTGCTGCGTTATGTTTAAAGTCGGGTAATTGTTCTATTTTAAGAGGGGGGTCTGAAGCTTTTAACTCTAATAGATTGTTAGCTAATTTATTCAGAGATAATTTAAGAAAAAATAATATTAATCAAAACTGCGTTCAATTTATTGAAAATAAGAGTAGAAAAATAGTCGATCAATTATTATCAAAAATGAGTGCATACATTGATGTAATTGTGCCAAGAGGGGGGAAAGGGCTTGTAGGAAAAGTACAAAAATTTTCTAATGTACACGTAATTGGCCATCTTGAAGGACTGTGCCATATTTATATTGATAAAACTGCAAATATAAAAATGGCAAGAGACTTAGTTGTTAATGCAAAAATGAGAAGGACAAGTATTTGTGGAGCAGTTGAAACTCTTCTGCTCGAAGAAAAAGCTCTAAAATCACATGCTAAAGAAATAATAAGCGCTCTTTTAAAATCAGGCTGCGAGGTTAGAGCAGATATAAAAGTAAATAAACTTTTTAAAGGAAAATTAAAGAAAGCTTTAGAAAAAGATTGGAAGACGGAATATCTAGATGCAGTTATTTCAATCAAGACGGTTAAAAATGTATATGACGCTGTTGAACATATTTTAAAATACGGCACAATGCATACTGATAGTATTATTACCAGCAACAAGAAAAATGCTAAAATTTTTTTAAATGGTGTTAATAGCTCAATAGCAATGCATAATGTTTCAACTCAATTTGCTGATGGAGGAGAATTTGGTTTTGGAGGTGAAATCGGTATTTCTACAAATAAACTTCCTCCTAGAGGCCCAGTGGGAATCAATCAATTAACATCATACAAATATGTTGTTTCTGGAAAAGGAATTGTTAGACCATAGTAAATGGCAAGTATCCAAAAAAAATACATTGGGTTGTTGGGAGGTAGTTTTGATCCTGCACACAAGGGACATCTGGGTATAACTAAATTTGCTATAAAAAGATTTAATTTAAAAAAAGTTTACTGGGTTGTAACAAAAAGAAATCCTTTTAAAAACAAAACTTTCTATTCTTTAAGTGAAAGAATTAAATATGCAAAAAAAATAACTAAAGCTCAAAGGAAAATTAAAACAATTCACCTAGATGATATTATTAAATCTTCCAGAATTATTGATGTAATAAATTACTTTATAAAGAAAATGAAAATTAGAAATATCTACTTTATAATTGGTTCCGATAACTTGATACAATTTCACAAGTGGAAAAGCTGGAAAAAAATAGTAAAATTAGTAAAAATAATAGTTTTTTCCAGGAAGGGATATGATAGAAAAGGACTGAAATCAACTGTGGCTAAAAAATTTAAAAATAGAATTATCTTTATAAAAAGTAAGCCAATATCTATATCATCTACACAATTAAAAAAGCAGACAAAATTAAACATTTGATGGCAATAATTGATATTAAAAATAATATTGAAAAAATATTAGATGATAATAAAGCTCAAAATATTACATGCATTGATCTAAAAAATAAATCATACATAGCAGATTATATGGTTATAGCTTCTGGAACCTCCTCAAGGCATTTGCAAGCATTATCTGAAATTCTTGTAACTCAATTAAAAAAATTAGGAATAGACAATTGTCGTATTGAAGGAAAGGATAGTAAAGACTGGAAACTAGTTGATACTCAAGATGTAATAGTTCATATTTTTCATCCAGAAAAAAGAGAGTTTTATGATTTAGAAAAAATGTGGTCTGAAGAAATACCAAAAGAGAAAGCTATGATATGAAAAAACTTTTTATTTTTATAGTTACATTAATTATTTTTTCACCTCCGGTTTATTCCCAAAACAATCTTTATCAAAAAATTGATCTTTTTGGTGAAGTTTTAGAAAATATAGAAAAGGAATATGTTGACGATGTTAATCAGGCCGAAATGATGGACTCCGCGATTAATGGTGTTCTTCAATCTTTAGATCCTTACTCTGCATATATGAGCCCGGAATTATTTAAAGAAATGCAAACTGACACCAGAGGCGAATTCGGTGGATTGGGTATTGAAATAGGTATGGAGTCTGGCGTAGTAAAAGTAATTTCACCAATAGATGATACACCCGCTGCCAAAGCCGGTATCAAAGCAGGTGATTATATAGTTAAAATAGGTGGAGAACAGGTGCAAGGTAAATCTTTATTAGAGGCCGTAAAATTAATGAGAGGTCCAGTTGGAACTTCTATTGATTTAACTATCAGAAGAAAAAATATAAAAAAACCATTAGAGTTTAAGATTGTAAGAAAAATAATAGAAGTTCAATCAGTCAACTCAAGATTAATTGGAAAGGAAAAAAATTTAGGTTACATAAGATTAAAATCTTTTAACGAAAATAGTGATAAACAATTTTTAAAATCAGTAAAAAAATTTGAGAAGAAACCCAAAATAAAAGGGTATGTGCTCGATCTGCGGAATAATCCAGGAGGTTTGCTAACACAAGCAATAAACATCACTGACTTTTTCTTAGAAGATGGAGAGATAGTTTCAACTAAAGGAAGGAAAATATCAGAAACTAGAAAATTTTTTGCTAGAAAAGGAGATGAAATTAAAGGAAAACCAATAGTAATTTTAATTAATAATGGCTCAGCATCAGCATCAGAAATCTTTGCAGGAGCTTTAAAAGATCACAAAAGAGCAATTATTCTTGGAGAAAATTCTTACGGCAAAGGTTCTGTTCAATCAATAATACCATTGAGAAATGGAGGTGGAATGAGATTGACAATTTCTAAATATTATTTGCCTTCAGGTAAATCAATCTCTGAAGTGGGAGTTACCCCAGATATATTAGTGGAAGAAGAAGGTGATGACTTCCAAATTAATTCTGAAAAAGATAACCAGCTAAACTACGCGATAAAACTCTTTAATTCCTAATGAATAAATACAGTCTTCCAATGAGGAAAGGAGTGGGTGTAATAATTTTAAATAATAATAATGAAGTTTTTGTTGGTAAAAGGAAAGATAATCCAGTAGATAAATGGCAAATGCCACAAGGCGGTGTTGATTTAGGAGAGGATTATCATTCAGCAATGAGGAGGGAACTTTTAGAAGAAACAAGTATAAAAAGTATTAATGTAATAAAAGAAATTGAAGGTTTTTTTGAATATCAATTACCAGATAATTTAATTGGTATAATTTGGAAAGGTAAATTTAAAGGTCAAAGACAAAAATGGTTCATTGCTAAATTTACTGGAAACGAAAAAGAAATTAATTTACGGACTAAAAATCCTGAGTTCATAGAATGGAAATGGATACAACATGATAAACTTCCTAATGTAATCGTTGATTTTAAAAGAGAAATGTATATAAAATTATTAAAGGAAATAAAGACTGTTATTGACTAATATTTTTTAATGTCTCTATTTTATATGATAATAAGTATTTTTCCTTGTCTGTCGTGTCGTTTTTGTTAAGTTTTTTTTCTGCTTCAATAATTAAATCTTGCAATGAGTTTTTATCAATTTTAGAAAATTCAATTGCCGTCGACGTTAAAACTAAGAGATTATTATTCGAAAATTCTACAGTTCCATCCTCAACAAAAAAAACTTTTTCATTTTCGTTCTTTATCTTTATAAATCCTGGCCTTAAAAAAGTTATTAAAGGTATATGATCTTTTAAAATTCCCATTTCACCTTCATAGGAAGGGATTACAACTTCTTTTGTATCAGTTTTAATAATTGATCTATCAGGTGATATAATTTCAACTGTGAATGTTTCAGACATTATTTGCTGTCTTTGGCGAGTTTATCTGCTTTCTCGACTGCTTCATCAATTCCACCAACCATATAAAAAGCTGCTTCCGGCAAATGGTCATACTCGCCCTTACAAATTGCATCAAATCCTTTAATCGTAGAATCTAAATCTACTAATTTACCTGGAGATCCTGTGAAAACTTCAGCAACAAAAAAGGGTTGAGATAAAAATCTTTGTATTTTTCTTGCTCTCGCCACAGTTAATTTATCCTCCTCCGAAAGTTCATCCATTCCAAGTATAGCTATGATATCCTGAAGCGACTTATAAGCTTGTAAAATTCTTTGTACGTCTCTAGCTACCCTGTAATGTTCCTCCCCAACTATTCTAGGATCTAGTATTCTTGAAGTTGAATCCAAAGGATCAACAGCAGGGTAAATGCCTATTTCGGCAATTTGTCTTGATAAAACTGTTGTTGCATCAAGGTGTGAAAATGAGGTAGCAGGTGCAGGATCTGTTAAATCATCTGCAGGTACATATATCGCCTGAACAGATGTAATTGATCCTTTATCTGTAGATGTAATTCTTTCCTGTAGATTACCCATATCTGTAGCTAAAGTTGGTTGGTATCCTACTGCCGAAGGTATTCTGCCCAATAAAGCTGATACTTCTGATCCTGCTTGAGTAAATCTAAAAATATTATCAACGAAAAATAATACGTCTTGTCCTTCTTTGTCTCTAAAATACTCAGCCACAGTCAGGCCAGTGAGTGCTACACGAGCTCTAGCCCCGGGAGGTTCATTCATTTGTCCATAAACTAGAGCAGCTTTTGATCCTTTTCCATCAGTCTTTATAACACCTGACTCTATCATTTCATGATACAAATCGTTTCCTTCCCTTGTTCTTTCACCAACACCTGCAAAAACTGAAAAACCACCGTGTGCTTTTGCTATGTTGTTAATTAATTCCATAATCGTAACTGTTTTTCCTACTCCTGCTCCTCCAAATAATCCAATTTTTCCCCCTTTTGCATATGGGGCTAATAAATCAATTACTTTTATTCCTGTTACTAGTTGCTCAGTTTCTGTTGCTTGATCCGTAAATTTGGGAGCTGGTCTATGAATTGGCCATTTTTCTCTCGTTTTAACTTCACCCTTTTCATCAATTGACTCTCCAACTACATTAATAATCCTGCCTAAAGTTTCAGGCCCAACTGGTACACTAATTGGTGATCCCGTATTAGTTACTTCATCTCCTCTTTTTAATCCTTCAGTAGCATCCATGGCTATAGTTCGAACATCATTTTCTCCAAGATGTTGGGCAACTTCTAAGATTAGTTTGTTGCCAGAGTTATTCACTTCTAATGCAGTGTAAATTTCTGGAAGATCTCCCTCAAAATTTATGTCAACTACTGCACCGATAATTTGTGTTATTTTTCCTTTTTTGTTCATATTTACAAACTTTCTGCTCCAGATATAATTTCTATTAGCTCTTTCGTAATCGAAGCTTGTCTACTTCTATTATAATTAATTGTTAACTTGTCTACCAAATCTCCGGCATTTCTTGTGGCATTATCCATTGCAGTCATTCTCGATCCTTGTTCACTTGCTGCGTTTTCTAAAAAAGCTTTAAAAACTTGTGTTGATATATTTTTTGGTAATAAATCTTCTAGTATTTCATCTTCTTCTGGTTCAAATTCATAAGACAAGATATTTGCTTCTTTGGAATCTTGAGACTTATTTTCTGCAGGTATAATTTGTTGCGCTTGGGGAATTTGAGTAATAACATTCTTAAAATTATTATAAAATAAAATGCATTTATCGAATTTATTTTGATTAAATAATCTTATTATTTCGTTTCCTATAATTTCAGCCTCTTTAAAGGAAATATTTTTCTTTTCTTTGAAACTAAATTTTTTGATTACATGGTTTCCAAAATCTCTTTTTATTTGATCAAATCCTTTGGAGCCAACAGTAATTATTTTAAGTTCTTTTCTTTCACTTAAAATTTTTTTAAATTTAGATTTTGCTAATTTGCAGATATTAGAGTTAAAACCACCGCATAATCCTCTATCAGCTGTTAATACAACACATAAATATATATCATCTTTTCCTGTACCGATGAGAAGTTTAGGGGCATTAGAGGGATCATTTATTGATTTTGTGAGATTAAGAATTATATTTTGCATCTTTTGGCTGTAAGGACGACCTTTCTCAGCATTTTCTTGAGCTTTCCTCAATTTTGCAGCGGCTACCATTTTCATTGCTTTGGTTATCTTTTGAGTTGACTTAACACTTTTAATTCTTTTTTTTAAATCATCTAAACTTGGCATTATTTATTACCTTTTTTATATTCTTCGATTACCTGAGTTAATAGTTTCTCAGTATTTTCTTCAAGTTTGCCAGAGGATTGAAGAGAGTCGATTATTTCAGGTTTGTCTGACTTAATTTTTTCAATTAAATCTTTTTCAAATTTTTTAATATTATTTAAGTCTACATTGTCGAGATAGCCTTTTACGCCTGTAAAAACTGAAATCACTTGTTCTGCCACTGTCATTGGAGAATACTGATCTTGTTTTAAAAGCTCTGTTAGTTTTGCGCCTCGATTAAGTAATTGCTGCGTAGACGCATCCAAATCTGAACCAAATTGAGCAAAGGCTGCCATTTCCCGATATTGTGCTAATTCTAATTTTATGGATCCAGCTACTTTTTTCATGGCTTTAGTTTGTGCAGCCGAGCCTACTCTAGATACTGATAAACCCACATTAACTGCAGGACGTATTCCCTGATTAAATAATTCGGTTTCTAAAAAAATTTGTCCATCGGTAATAGAGATAACATTAGTTGGGATATATGCTGAAACATCTCCTGCTTGAGTTTCGATTATAGGCAAGGCAGTTAAAGAACCTCCTCCACTTTTGTCGTTAAGTTTTGCTGCTCGTTCCAATAATCTGCTATGTAAATAAAATACATCCCCAGGATAAGCCTCTCTACCTGGAGGTCTTCTTAATAATAAAGACATTTGTCTATATGCAACTGCTTGTTTTGATAAATCATCATAAACTATTAAAGCATGCATACCATTATCTCTAAAATATTCACCTATTGTACATCCTGTGTATGGTGCTAAAAATTGCAAAGGCGCAGAATCTGATGCTGTTGCCGCAACAATAGTAGTATATTCTAATGCCCCTGCTTCTTCTAAAGTTTTTGTAATTTGAGCAACTGTAGACCGCTTTTGACCAATTGCTACATAGACACAATATAATTTTTTCTTCTCATCTGATGACTCGTTTATTTTTTTTTGATTAATTATCGCATCAATAGCTACAGCTGTTTTTCCCGTTTGCCTATCTCCAATAATCAATTCTCTTTGTCCTCTTCCAATTGGGATAAGAGAGTCGATGGACTTAAGGCCAGTTTGCATTGGTTCATTCACTGACTGTCTAGGAATAATTCCAGGTGCTTTGACCTCAACACGTTTTCTGCTTTTAGTGGATAATGGGGCTTTACCGTCAATGGGATTACCTAGACCGTCAACTACTCTACCTAAAAGTTCTTTTCCAACAGGAACGTCCACAATCGCATTAGTTCTTTTAACGGTATTGCCTTCTTTAATATTTCTATCCTCACCAAATATAACAACACCAACGTTGTCATTTTCTAAATTTAGAGCCATTCCCTTTGAACCATCTTCAAATTCCACCATTTCACCCGCTTGAACATTATCTAATCCATAAACTCTTGCTATACCATCTCCTACCGATAAAACTTTACCTATTTCAGAAACTTCGGCTTTTTCACCAAAATTTTTGATTTGATCTTTTAATAATTTTGTCACTTCGGACGGATTTACAGTCATTTTAATTTTCTAGCATTTTTTGTTCATATTTTTTTAATTTATTTTTTATAGATGTATCTATCATAAAACTTCCTAATTGAAGCTTAAGACCACCAATAAGTTCTTTGTCAAACTTATAATCAAATTTTAATTTTGAACCCATTGTTTTTGATAAATCTTTGCTTATCTCCTCGAGTTCTACCTCGGAAAGATCTTTAGATGAAATTAATGATGCTTTTATTTCTCCTCTTTCTCTTGAACATATTTTTAAAAAGCTTTCAAAAATCTTCTTTACAAAAAAAATTCTTCTTTTTTCAATTAAAAGTAAAAAAAAGTTTTTAAGAGATTTTGAATAATTGAATTTGTCTGATAAGAGACTCAGTACTAAATTTTGCTGGTCAATAGTTTGCGTGGGGTCTTTTATAAAGTTTTGAATATCTACATTTGATTTCAATAATAATTGAAAATTTTTAATATCATTCTCAACTTTTTCTAACTCATTCAATTCCTTTGTTACTTCAAATAAGGCACGCGAATATCTCTCTGAAGTTTCAGTCGAGAAAGATTTATTTGTACTCATTTTAATAGTTGTAAGAATTTAATGTGAAATATGCAGACGTCGTATCATATGAGAATAATATGATCAAGTTACCAATTTCGAGCTTAAGCAAAGTTGATTGGATCTACATCAACCGTAAGTTTTATTTTTGGTGAAATTTTGAGCCTATTTAAGATATTACTGATTTTTTTTTGCATTAATAAACGATTATTGAACCTTATCAATAATCTTGACCTAAATTTTTTTTTAATTTTTAACAAAGGTGAGTCTACCGGTCCTAATACTTCAAGATCACGGATTTGCTTTAATTTATTTTTTATCTCTCTTGCACCTTGTAAACTCAAACTTCGGTCTTTTGAAGATATTATAATTGCTATTAATCTTATAAATGGAGGTAATTTGTTTTTTTCTCTTAGTAATAATTCATTCATTAAAAGTTTTTCTGATTTATTTTTTATTAGTTCATTAAGTGTGGAGTCTTGAGGTGTTAATGTTTGATATATTATTAAAGACTCAGCGCTGAAACGTCCAGCTCTCCCGCTTAATTGATGGTATAATTGTATATTTTTTTCTGTCGCTCTTAAATCATAACCTCTTCCAGAAAAATCTGCATCTATAACCACTATGCAATTTAATTTTGGAAAATTAAACCCCTTAGAAATCATTTGTGTTCCAATTAAAATATTTATTTTATTTTCCTTTATGTCTTTAAAAAAATTTTTGGTTTTCTCTTTTGTTTTAAGATAATCACTCGAGAATATCTTTATGTTTTTATTTGGAAAAATGTCTTTTACTTCCTCGAATATTTTTTCTACACCAGGACCATACATAATAAACTCACAGCCATTTCCTTTGTTACATATGTTATCTATTTTTTTTTCAAAAGAACAATGATGACAAATTGCTTTATCTTTTAATTTGTGAAATGTTAAATATAAAGAGCAATTTGGACAAACGTGTTTGTAACCACATTTTTTACAAATTAAATATGGGGCAAATCCCCTTCGATTAATAAAAAATAAAACTTGATTCTCTTTATTTAAATATTTTCGAACTAAATCTAATGTTTCTTTTGCCAAAAATTTATTTTTAATTTTTCCCAAATTCAAATTTATTATTTTTGTGCTTGGGAGAGGGTAATTCTCGTATCGGTTAAAAATTTTAGTATGCCTGTATTTTTTCTTACAAATGTTATTATATGTTTCTATTGAGGGAACAGAAGTAACTAAATGTATTGGTATTTTTTCAAAATTCGCTCTTGAAATCGCCATGTCTCTAGCATTGTAAATAACCCCCTCGTCTTGTTTATATGATGTATCGTGTTCTTCATCGACAATAATTATCCCAAGTTTTTTAAAAGGTAAAAGCAAAGCTGATCTAGCTCCAACAAGTATTTTAATTTCATTTTTAATAACCCCTTTCCAAATTATTCTTTTTTGCTTAGGCGTTATTTTCGAATGCCATATTGCAGGCTCAAAACCAAAAAATTCCTCAAATCTTGATTTGAAATCATTTGTTAAAAAAATTTCAGGTAGTAAAACTAAAGCTTGATTATTTCTTTCAATAATCTTTTTTATTCTTTCAAAATAAACTAATGTTTTTCCTGAACCTGTTGTACCTTGCAAAACAGTTACATCAAATTTATTGTTTTTCTTTTCCAGAACTTTAAGTACTTTTTTTTGCTCATTATTTAATTTAAATTTTTTAGTTTTAGTTTTTTTTGTTATAAACGGTTCGTCTTTTAATCTTTTAAAATTATTAGTACCTCCAATAACCATCTTTAAAACAAGCCCAATTGGAACCATGTTATAAGATGAGAACCACTCGATAAAATCTACTAATTTTTTATTTAGAGAATATTCTGTTTTTTTTTCGATGTCCTTAATTTTAATATTTTTTGGTTCTAAATAATGATTTTTCCAAATTACACCAATTTCCCTTTTTTTTCCAAATGGGACTTCTACTAAGTCCCCAATTTTACTTTCAGTCTTAGAATTGTAAGTAAAAGGAAAATTAAAAACTTTTGGCAACAAAACTTGTGCTTTCATAATTTAATAGTATTAGAATTTTTTTTAATTAAAAATGAATTGGTCTTTTATCAACAGCTAATGCTGCTTCTTTAATTGCCTCTGTATGAGTTGGATGTGCATGACAAGTCCTGGCAATGTCTTCAGCGCTAGCGCCAAATTCCATTGCTAAAGCCATTTCTGCAATCATATCACCGCAGTGTGGACCTATTATATGCACTCCCAAAACTTTATCAGTTTTACTATCTGCTAAAATTTTTACAAAACCCTCGGTTTCATTATTAACTTTTGCTCTAGAGTTTGCTAAGAATGGAAATTTTCCAACTTTATAGGACCTTTTTTCTTGTTTTAATTGCTCTTCTGTTTTCCCAACTGTGGCCACTTCTGGTGAAGTATATATAACTCCTGGAATAACATCATAATTTACGTGACCCGCTTGACCAGCTAAGATTTCTGCCACAGCGATGCCTTCCTCCTCAGCTTTATGTGCAAGCATTGGACCTTTAATTACATCACCAATAGCAAAAATATTTTTAACTGATGTCTGTAATTTTTCATTAACTTCAATTCTTCCTTTTGTATCTTTTGTAACGCCCACTTTTGTTAAATTTAACCCTTCCGTATAAGGTTTTCTTCCAACCGAAACTAGGACTTTATCAAAATGTAGAGTCTCATCCTTAGAATTTTTTATATCGGTGTAATTTATAGAAACACCTGTGCTTATATTTTTTACAGAATTAACTTTTGATCCCATTTTAAATTTTATACCTTGTTTTGTAAGAATTTTTTTGAACTCGTTGGAGATTTCTCTATCCATTCCAGGAGTAATATAATCAAGATATTCAATAACCGTAACTTCGGAGCCAAGTCTTGACCATACAGAGCCCATCTCGAGACCTATATAACCTCCCCCTATAATTGCTAATTTTTTCGGAACTTTGTCCAATGATAAGGCTCCTGTAGACGAAATTATATTTTTTTCATCTATTTCTACACCAGGTAAAGATGTTACTTCGGATCCTGTTGCAATTACAATGTTTTTAGATTTATAGTTTGTTTTTTTTTTATTCTCGTATACTACGATGTCATTTTTTGAAAACAACACACCTTTCCCTTTAATATATGTAACTTTATTCTTTTTGAATAAAAATTCTACGCCTTTGGTAAGGACTTGAATAGATTTATTTTTATTCGACATCATTTTCTCTATATTAAGTTTAATGCCTTCAATTTCTATGCCTTGATGATTAAAATCTTTTTTAGCTTTGTGAAAGTTTTCAGATAAATTTAGTAAGCTTTTCGATGGAATACATCCCACATTCAAACAAGTTCCACCTAGTGCTCCTCTAGACTCAACGCAAGCTGTTTTCAAACCAAGTTGTGCGGCTCTAATCGCACAAACATAACCTCCGGGTCCGCCTCCAATTACTACTAAATCAAAATTATCCATTTAAATATTCAAAAAAAGTCTTTTTGGCTGCTCTAAAGACTCTTTTACTATTTTTAAAAATGATACAGCCTCTTTTCCGTCAATGATTCTATGATCGTAAGATAAAGCCAAATACATAATTGGTCTAACTTCAACATTTCCATCGACTACAATCGGTCTTTCAACAATGTTATGCATACCCAGAACTGCTGATTGAGGAGGATTTAATATTGGAGTAGAAAGCATAGAACCGTAAATACCTCCATTGGTAATTGTAAAAGTTCCTCCTTGCAGATCTTCTATGGTTATTTTTCCATCTCTAGCTTTTTGTCCTAATAAGGCAATATTTTTTTCTATATCGGCAAAAGACATTTCGTCAGTTTCTTTTAAAACTGGAACAACCAACCCCCTGTCAGTGCCAACTGCGATGCTTATATTGTAATAATTTTTGTAAACAATCTCCTCTCCTTGAATTTCAGCGTTAATAGATGGATAATTTTTTAATCCGATGACACAAGCTTTTACAAAAAAAGACATGAATCCTAGTTTAACTTCATATTTATTTTGAAACTCATCTTTATATTGGTTTCTCATTGAAATTACTTTGCTCATATCCACTTCATTAAAAGTTGTTAACATCGCTGCGTTTTCTTGAGCCTCTTTAAGTCTTTTAGCAATAGTAAGTCTTAATCTTGTCATCCTAACTCTTTCCTCGGGACCATATTTTATTTTTCGTTCAGACGGAGATGGCTTTGAACCCATTAGGCTCATTATGTCTTCTTTCAAAATTACACCGTTTTTCCCTGTTCCTTGAATCTTATCAATATTGACTTTTGCTTCTGTTGCCATTTTTCTCGCCGCTGGAGATATTTTAGTTTCCTTTCTTTGAGGAACTATTTTTTTTTCTGCAACTTTATCCTTATGGATTTCATCTAAAATTAATGGTGCTTCATCTTCATCAAAACTTTCTTGGTCTAGTTTTAAAACAGGTTCTTCGAAAATTTTTTTATTAATTCTCTTAGAAGCTGGTTTTTTTACGGTATCTTTTTTTGGTGGAGTGTAGTTTTTAATTTCCTCAGTTTTTTGATTTATATTTTCATTAGAGTTATTGCTAATAGTGCCCAATAAAGATCCAACATTTACAGTTTCGCCCTCCTTAACCGCTATGCTCCCTAAAACACCATTTGATGGAGCTGGGACTTCAACGTTTACTTTGTCCGTCTCTAATTCGACAATAGGTTCATCTGCGATGACTTTGTCGCCTTGAGATTTTAGCCATTTAGAAACTGTTGCCTCTGTGACTGACTCGCCTAGTGTAGGAACTGTAATTTTTTCTGACATTTAATTCTTAAGTATCTTTTCTAATATTTCTTTTTGTTCTGCAAGATGTTTATTTGCATTTCCAGTCGCAGTTGAGGAAGA
>MDTD01180427.1_pt1 | contig 13423 bp, 13 predicted proteins | sample 811221 | NCBI WGS metagenome assembly MDTD01 (sample SAMN05326646, study PRJNA326480) | marine metagenome | isolation source: seawater | place: Pacific Ocean: South West | collected 2011
CTCGATACGATGACTCTAGCCTGGCATTCCTCTGGACTGCGCCTAAGTCCGATACCTCAGGTTCAGATGTCCATGCCGTTCGCGCCTCAGCTCGTCGGCTTGGACAGGACCAGCCGCAGGCCAAACCCCATCAGTGCCAGGCCGGTCACCGTATCGAGCGAGCGCATCACCGTGGGCCGGCGCAGCCAGCGGCCCAGGGGACGCGTGGCCAGCACCAGTGCGGCGAACCAGAGCAGTCCCATCACAGCGTGGATGCCGGCCAGCAGCACGCTAAACCCGACCACCGGCACGTCGGCGGGAACGAACTGTGGCAAAAGGCTCACATAGAACACCCCGACCTTGGGATTGAGCAGATTCGTCAGCAGGCCGCGCAGGAACCAGCGCTCGCCACGCACGAGCGGCGGAGCGTCGGCGGGCGGTGTCGGCCGGCTCCTGAGCGCGCCCGAAAACAGCTTCCAGCCGAGCCAGAGCAGATAGGCCGCGCCTACGATCTGCAGCAGGGTGTAGGCGAGTCGGGAGACCGCGAGCACGGCTCCGAGCCCGAGCGCCGCGACCAGCCCCCAGATCAGCACGCCAGTCACGATGCCCGCGCCCGCTCCCATCGCCTTGCGCCCCCCTTGCACGGCGGCCGTACGAAGTACCAACGCCGTGTCCAGGCCGGGGGTCAGGGTGAGCAGCAGCGCCGTCAGCGTGAAGCCCAGGATCGCGCTCGATGCATTCATTTGGGGACTCCGTCAGAGCACAGACAAGTCGAGTGTCTTGTTGTACATCGTCGATTCGATGGTCCTGACGATGGCCTGGCCGCAGATCACCGCGCCGAACGCGCGCCTCGACCGGAAACACCGGCGCGCCGGGGTCCGGGACGGCAACGAGGAAGGCGCCCCGGACCTGGGCGATCCGATGCGGGAGGTCTTCTCCGATTCCCGGCCGCAATGCCCAGTGCGCGACGAGCAGGCACGAAAGGCTGTGCGCCACCAGGACGACGGGAGCGGCGCACTCGCCGATCGCCTCATCCAGCGCCTGCAGCCAGTCGGCCAGATCCGGCCTGTCCCAGTCGGCAGGCTGGAATCGCCGGCATCCGATTTGGCGAGATGCCCAAAGCGTCTGCCAATGTCCCGGGCCGGAACCCCCTATACCGGGTAGCATCAAGAGGCGAATGATCTGATGGCTTGTCATAGTGGAGTGCTGGATGTCTGGAGTGAGCTTTACTGACCAGGAAGCTTACGAGCGAAGGTTCGGATTGCCGAGCTCTGACAAATTGCCGGGTGCCAGGGCCCAGTGGTCAGGTGGCGCCTTCGCGATTTCACCGGAGCTTCCCGTGCTGCACGCTACTATCTCCACGCTCGAATCCTCTGACACGGCAAATTTTGCCTCGCAATTGCGTCGTTCTCTGATAAACGTCGTAACCACACGACAGAGCATGGCACCTGCCCCATTGCGCGGCCGCTTGCGCACCTGTCCATCGCGCGTTAGGTCGTCTGCAAGTCGGCGACGCGAGCGGGCCAGGGGCGCCCCTCCAACAATCCGGTCTCCCGTTCCCGCAGGGCCCGGCTGATCTTGCTCGCTTCGGTCACGGACGCGCGAAAGTCCCGAATCATTTGCCGAGTCACCGGCCCCACTGGCCATTCGGTGGTCACCGCATCCTCGACCAGCGCAACCACCGGCTGCAGTTCGACCGAGGTGCCCGCGGTGAATACCTCGGAGGCGGCGCGTAGTTCCTCCAGCGTCACTGTCCGCTCCTCGACCCGCAGCCCGCGCTGGCGAGCCAGTCCCATCACGTGCCGCTTGGTGATGCCGTCGAGGAAGCAGGTCGGCAATGGGGTCACCAGCACCCCGTCGCGGACCATCAACAGGTTGGTCGCCGTGGTCTCGGCGACCCGGCCTTCGCTGTCGAGCAGCAGCGCGTCGTCGCAGCCCGCCGCGGCGGCGGCATGGCGCGCGAGAGTGCCGATCATGTACAGCCCCGAGCACTTGGCCGCGGTAGGCGCGGTGTCGGGACGGGGGCGCCGCCAACTCGCCAGGTGCAGCCGGATGCCGTCCTCGGCGCGGCCCTGGGATGCTGCCGTGGGCCAGTCCCAGGCCGCGATGGCCACGTGGATGCGGGCGCGCGGCGAGGCGATGGAAACGCTTTCCGCACCGCGCCATGCCAATGGCCGGATGTAAGCATTGTCGAGCTGGTTGGCCCACAGAACTGCCTCAATGGCCTTTGTTAGTTCGTCTCGCGACCACGGCAGGTGATAGCCCAACATCGTGGCGGACCGCTGCAATCGTTCCAGGTGTTCTATATTTAAAAAGACATGTCCGTCATAGGCGCGCATACCCTCGAAGACGGCACCCCCCATGTGCAGAGAATGTGTAAGTACATGTAGGCGAGCCTGGCGCCAGGGCAGCAGCTCGCCATCGAGCCAGATCAAACCGTCGTTGTCGTCAAGGGAATTGAGCATGGTAGGCACCATCACGTGGATTGCAGTTGGATTCAGTTTGCGGCCTGTTCGCGGTTGTAGCAATTGAGCAAATCTAAGTTGTTGGTGAGATTTGGTCCGCGCGACGATGCATGCAATAGCGATGATTTCATGTTTAATGAACCTGCGAACGTCGAATGATTCCGAGGAGGGTATATCCTCAATGCGCATACCTGTTTCGTTAAACGCTTTGCAAGCCTTTGAGGCCGCCGCGCGCCATCTCTCGATCAAGGACGCGGCCCTGGAGCTGGCGGTCACGCCCTCGGCGGTCAGCCACCAGTTGCGCACGCTGGAGGACATGCTCGGCGTCGAGCTGCTGCGCCGCGTGGGCATGCGGCTGGAACTGACCAGCGCCGGTCGTCGCCTGGCGCCCGGCCTCAACGAGGGTTTCGCCCTGATCGCCGAGAGCGTGGGCAGCTTGCGCGAGGAGCGGCACGGCGGGCCTTTGCGTGTCAATATGTTGCCGACGTTCGCGACCAACTGGCTGTCGCCCCGCCTGAGTCTGTATCCGTTCGAGCGGCGAGGCTTCTCCCTGGAGATTTCCACCACACAGGATGGCGTGGATCTGGCGGCCGGCGTGGCCGATGCCGGCATCTGGTATGGCGACGGCCAGTGGGCCGGCCTGCAGGCCGACCTGTTGTTCGAGGCCACCATCGATCTGTACGCGCGCCCGGGCTTTACCACCGGCTCGCGCCGGGAACGCCTCAAGCAGGTCGCGCGCGCCAACCTGTTCGTGTCGCGGCATTGCCTCAGCTGGCGGCGTTGGATGGACAGCCTGCCCGGCGGGCCGTTCGAGCCGGCTATCGTGACCCGCGTGGATTCGGGCGGCCTGACGATGCAGGCGGCGGCCGACGGCGTCGGTGTGTCGATCGCCGTCTGCGAACTGGCCGAGAGCGCCGTCCGGCTCGGGCGGCTGGTTTCGGTCTTCGATCACCCCGTGAGCGCGGGTGTCGGCTTTTGGCTCGTCTATCCCGAGGCGCTGTCCGAGGACCGACGGCTGGACAACCTGCGGGGCTGGCTGCGTGAACTATGTCCGCCGCAGAACGGTAGCCGGAATTCAGGCGACAGGAGCCTAGCCGCACCGTGAGCATGCTTTACACGCTTGCTTACCCCGTGCTCTCAGATCATGACGGCCATTGGATCGAAGCCTTTCGTCATGAATACGATCCGCAGTTTGCCGTTGTCAACGCTCACTTCACAATGGCGTTTGGTTGTACCGACGTGCGCGAGGACGTGTACATGTCGCATGTCGAGGCGGCGAGCAACCTGGCCCGTCCAGTTCGCTTCACCTGTCGATATGCGATGCTCGGCACCGATCACCAGACTGACAGCGCCTACGTGTTCCTGGTTCCGGACGAAGGCTATAGCGATCTGTCGCGGCTTCATGACCATCTGTACAGGGGCGTGCTGGCAGAACACCTGCGTCTTGACGTTCCATTCATCCCGCATATCACCATGGGTGCCTGTAGCGACCACTGGCTTGCCAAGCGCTTGTGTGATGACCTGAACGATCACGGTCTCGAAGTCGGCGGACTCGTCGATACCCTGACCGTTGCCGCCGTCGATGGTGGCAAAGTGAGAGAGCTCGGGGCGTTCGGCTTGGCGGTGGGCTTGCCGATGCGGATGAATCACGATCGAACCGACCCGAAACCCGAGCAACGGGGCCGGCATACGCCTCAGCGCTCGTGGGAGAAGGCAAAATGGCCAATTTCGGCCTGCCCGATGGCCGCGGGGGCCAAGCACCCGCGCCAGCAACGGCATGGCCACGTGCCAGCGCAGGAACATGGCGCGGCGCGCGGACTCGGCCAGCCCGATCACGAAGCCCCCGGCGGAGTGGCCGACCACGTCGATCGGCTGGCCGGGGAATCCCCTGGTGACGTACTGCAGCACACCCTCGAAATCATCCACCCAAGGGATAGCCGTCGGCGGCGCGAATGTCGATGGGCTCAGCCATTATTGAAGGGATCCGGTGTCGGGATGCATGCCGGACGGGGGCCAGAAGGGAGACCACGTACCGTCCGTGTCTTGCAATTCTGGGGCGTCTTTCGCCACCGTTCTAGCGAGAAATGTTCAACCTCGCCTGAGATATCCACGCTTGGCAGTAAGCCCCCTCAAAAAGAATCAACCTACGGTCCCATCTACGGTTTCAGGCCCTGCGTGTTTTGCGCGCAAGACTGGATGCCGGCACTTTTTGTGCCCGGCAGGCGGATCAGAGGCTGGCGAAGGAGTCCATGGCGAAGCGGGCGCGTTCGGCCGGCGAGAAGTGAGGACGCTTGAGGCGCTCGATGGTCTGCAGCCGGGGCAGCAGACCTCGGCCGTTGGCAATCTGGATGGCCAGCCCCGGCCGGGCGTTGAGTTCCAGCAGCATGGGGCCTTCCCGGGCATCGACCACCAGGTCCACGCCCATGTAGCCCAAGCCCGTGGCCTCGTAACAGCGGGCCGCCATCTCCAGCATTTCTTCCCAGGCGCCAATCTCGATGTGCTCAAGGGCCAGACCGGTGTCCGGGTGCAGGGTGATGGGGCGGTTGAACTGCACCGCGTTCAGGCTGCGCCCGGTGCCCAGGTCCAGACCCACGCCGACCGCGCCCTGGTGCAGGTTGGCCTTGCCGTCCGAGGCGGTGGTGGCCAGCCGGAGCATGGCCATGACCGGATACCCCTGAAAGACGATGATGCGGATGTCGGGAACACCCTGATGGGAGTAACGGGCGAGCAGGGGATCCGGCTGGACCAGGCTCTCGACAATGGCGACGTCGGGCGTACCGGCCAGGGAGTAGAGGCCGGCCAGGATGTTGGTGAGATGGCGCTGGAGAAAAGCGGCATCCACCCGGGCGCCGGACGCTTTCACGTAGTGGTCGCCGTCGCGCCCGGTGATCACGGTGATGCCTTTGCCGCCGGACCCCTTGGCCGGCTTGATGGCGAAACCGTCGAGCCCTTCGGCCATTTCCCGAAAGTGGGAAATCTCATGCTGCTGGCGTACCACCTGCAGCAGTCGTGGGGTCCTGACGCCATATTCCGCGACCACCAGCTTGGTCTTCAGTTTGTTGTCCACCAGCGGGTAGGCGGAGCGCTCGTTGTACCGGGCAATGTAATCGACGTTGCGCCGGTTCATGTTGAGCATGCCCAGCCGCCTGAGTTGTCGGGGCGAGATCCAGTCCATGTCAGTCGTAGGCCTTCATGGGGGAGAACCGGCGCAGCTCGGTGAGCTTGTAACCGGTGTATTGTCCCATCAGCAGAATCAGCCCGAGCACCACCAGGTGCAGCTCCGGGAAATTGAAGGTGAGGTGCTTGGACAGAGGCGCGCTCATCAGCAGATAGGCGCAGATGGCCACCAGCAGGCTGCCGGAGCCCTGGACCAGGACTTCTCGGACCCCTTCCTCCTCCCAGAGGATGGACATCCGCTCAATGGTCCAGGCAATGATGACCATGGGGAAGAACGTGACCGTCATGCCGGTGTTGAACCCCATCTGGTAGCCGATGATGGACAGTCCGGCGGTAATGAAGATCACCAGGATGATCAGCGCCGAGATTCTCGACACCAGCAGCAGGTTGAGGGACGACAGGTAGCCCCGCATCAGCAGGCCGATGGCGATCACCGCCAGGAAGGCAATGAGGCCGGGAACCAGCGAGGTCTGCACGAAGGCGACGGCGATCAGTACCGGCATGAAAGTACCGGAGGTGCGAATGCCCACCACCATGCGCATGAAGGCGACCACCAACGCCCCCAGCGGCAGCAGCAACAGCATGCGGAACATGCTCTGCTCCTCGATCGGCAGTTCGTAGAGGCTGAGAAAACCGAGCCCGTTGGAGTCCGACTGCATGGCCGCCAGCTGCAGCGCCGGAATGGTCTGCCGCAACATGGAAAAGCTGACCTCGGAATGGTCGCCGCCGACCACGTCGAGCAGCGATTCCGAACCCTGGCGCCACAGCAACAAGTTGTCGGGCACCCCCTGTTCGGCGGTTTTGGGGTCGAACGTCAGCCATTCGGAGCCGTTGTAGATCTGCAGGAACGACATCAGGGGTTGGCGCCGGCGGGCGTCCTCCAGCCGCAGACCGTCGGCGGTGCGGGCCGGAATGCCGGCGTGATTGAGCATGTCCACCAGCAGCTGCAGGTAGTTGTCGTCGGCCACCAGCAGTGTGGTGTTCTGGGTGCGGGTGTCCGGCTGCATCAGGCGAATCAGCTCCCGGGTCAGGCTCTCCGGGGTACTGGAGCGCTCCCGGGCCTGGGACAGAATTTCCCGGACCGCGGTGGCCTCGGGCTCCTGCCAGAACACCTCCCGGGGCTTGGGCGGCTTGCCGGGCCGGGCCGGGGGATTCTGGTCGGTAGGAATGAACTGGGCCTTGAAGTAAAGCGTCTGGGGGCCCCACACTTGGCGCTTGGTCCACTCTGCCCGCCGGCTGCCGGAACTCTCGATAATGGAAAAACCGTAGCCGGGGGACGCGGCCTGCTCGGAAATGATCAGAAAGCCGGGTGGGTCCTCGGGGACATTGAGGCTGGCCTGCACCGGTTCGCCCTTGCCCTCGAAATCGACCCGGGCCTCGACCATCCAGACCGGCCGCTGTTCGCCGGTCAGCCAGGGAATGCCCAGTTCGACGTGACGCCAGATGGCCAGGGCGATGCCGGCGCTGATCAACAGCAGTACGGCGATGTAGAAAGGCAGGCGGGAGCGCGCGGTCAAGAGTCCCCTCCATTACGCTTGATCAGGTTTCTGGGCAGTTCGGTGGCGAACTCCTTGCCGACGTCCACCAGCATGACATCCCGCAGGATGTTACGCCCGATCAGCACTTCATAGGTCAGATTCGACCGGTCGGCCAGGGTGAATTCGGCCACCTGCTTGTGGTCGCCGATGGCGAACTGCAGTTCCACCACCACCCGCCGCTCGGACTCGTCGGCGCTGGCCTGGACGATGCGGACCCGCCGGGAGATTTCCTTCTCCAGGGTAACGAAGCGGTCCGTGCCCGGCACCGGCACGTCGAAGCGGACCCAGTTGTTGCCGTCGCGCTCGAACCGGGTGATGTTGCGGGCATCGATGGATGAGGTCTCCGCGCCACTGTCGATGCGCGCGGTGTACACCAGGCCAGCCTCGGCCAGGTAGAACTTCTCCACCTCACCGACCACCACCTTGCCCTTGAGCCGGTCCGCTCGGCCCCGGTCGTCCGGCGGCGGGCAGGCCCTGGGCACGGTGACCGGCGGTGGACAGACCGGTTTCTCAACTTTTTTCTCAATGGCCTCCAGAATGGTCTGGGTCGAGGCCTGTTGCTGATCCAGCAGCTGTTGATGGCGGACCGAGGCGTTGTTTTCCATGGTGACCAGCGTGGCTCGCTGGCTTTGAAGGGAGGCGTTGAGCCCATGGAGGTCCTGCTTGGGAACCATGAAGTAGCGGTCGGAGGAGCAACCGGCCAGTGCCAGCGCGACACCGGCGACAAGCCATGCGGAAGCGAACGGAAAACCAGCCCGTGAACGTTTGTGATCCATGAAATACCCCTGAGCCGGCAGACGAGAAACACCCGATAAACGCCAGGGTGGTCTGTGCCCCGAAACGGAAAAACAATTGGCACGGGAGTATACCTTAACCGACCTGTGTAGTGACTTTACAGTTGGTTAACGGCGTCTAGCGGGGCAGCAGGGGGCCTTCACCCAGGTCGGTTTCCGCGCGCAGGTACTCCTGGATCACCGGCGAACAGTTGAGGTAGAACAACAGCAGTTCCCGCTGCACGTCCTGATCCTGGATCCGGGCGGCGAAGCTGATCAGACCGAGTATCGAGTCGTTGCCCGGGGCCGGCGTACTGCCCTCCGGGGGGTAACCGTAGCGTGCCCGAAGAACCTGGGACAGCCGTTCCAGATGAAATTCGCCGGTGTGGGTGATGTGGGGGAGAATCCGGAAGGAATCGGAGTAGGCGTGGTCGTTGGCGCCAAACGAGTCGGCGCGCCCCGTCCGGTTGCCCGGCCACAGCTCCGCTCCCAGTTTCCGCCACAGTTCTTTCAGCATGGCCACCGGCTCCCGCCCGATGTGACTGCGCCCGTTCCGAGGGTTAATGAAAGGTAATGCGTGTTTTCGGAAAGGACTCTTTACCCTTTTAGTGGATATTACGGGGCGCGTCCAGCGGTGGATCGCCAACACGCGCCAAATTGCCAAGCAGTCGAGGGGGTGGCAGTGACCGGGTCGAGTCCGGAGGAACACGGGCAATTGCCCCGGGGCATGCGGTAAACTGGATGTTTGCACATGGTATTGGACGATGGAACGAGCAGGAGTGATTGAGCGTGCCTGAAGCTTTGACCCAATGGGTGCTGGCGCATCCCGACCTCACCGTGACCCTCACGGTACTGCTGACGCTGGCTGCCGTGGCCCTGACGGTCGCCCTGAGCGTCGCCCTACGTGGGCGCGGGGCCTGGCAGACCCGTGCCCACGAGGCGGAGAACCGGGTGGCGGCCCTGACATCCGACCTTGGCGCCAAACAGCAGTGGCTGGACCAGGCGGAAGGCGAGCGGCGACAACTGCAGGCCCGGCTGGACGAGCTGTCGTCGCAGTTGCAGTCGGCGACCCTGGCGTTGCGGGAGCGCGAGGTGGTATTGGAGCGCGAACGCAAGTCGGCGGCGGAAAAGCTTGAACTGCTGGAACGCAACCGGGATGCCCTGAAGCAGGAATTCGAGAACCTGGCGAACCGGATCTTCGAGCAGAAAAGCGAGCGCTTCAGCCAGCAGACCAAGACCAGTCTCGACAGCTTGCTGACCCCCTTCCGGGACCAGCTCCAGGATTTCCGCAAGCGCGTGGAGGATGTGTACACCACGGAAACCCAGGACCGGCAGGCGTTGCGCAGTGAGATCAAGTCGCTGCAGGAGCTGAACCGGCAGATCACCGAGGAAGCTGCGAACCTGACCCGGGCGCTCAAGGGCGACAAGAAGGTCCAGGGCAACTGGGGCGAGCTGATCCTGGAGCGGGTTCTGGAGCGGTCCGGGTTGCGCAAAGGGGTGGAGTACGAGACCCAGGGCAGCTACCGGGATGCCGACAACCAGCTGCTGCGTCCGGATGTGGTGGTGCACCTGCCCGACAGCCGCAACCTGATCATCGACTCCAAGGTATCCCTGCTGGCCTATCAGGACTGGGTCAACGCCGAGGACGAGGCGACCCGGGAGGAGGCCCTGAAACGGCATGTCGAGGCGGTGCGTAATCACATCCGGACGCTGAGCGAGAAGGACTACAGCCAACTCAACGGGCTCCGTTCGCCCGATTTTGTGCTGCTGTTTATGCCCATTGAGCCGGCGTTCGTGGCGGCGTTTCAGCAAGACGAGAACCTTTTCGCGGAAGCGTTCGAGCGAAAGATTATCGTAGTAACGCCGACCACCCTCCTGGCCACCTTGCGGACCATTGAGAACATCTGGCGCTATGAGCGTCAGAGCCAGAATGCCCGCCGTATCGCGGACCGGGCCGGCGCGGTTTATGACAAGCTTCGGGTATTCGTGGAGGCCATGGAGCGCCTGGGCAGCCAGCTACAGACCGTCCATGGTACCTACGACGCGGCGATGAACACCCTGACCCGCGGGCGCGGCAACCTGATTTCCCAGGCCAACCGTTTTGTCGAGCTGGGGGTACGGGTCAAGAAGGAGCTGCCGAAGAGCATACTGGAACAGGCGGAGGTGGACGCGGACGACGACCCCGAACCGGCCACCCTCGACACCGACAAACAGCAGGAGTAATCCCATGGCAGTCTTGTCTCATCTGGTGAACCGGTTGGCGCGTGTCGCCTTGCTGCTGGCGGTTGTGTCGGCCATGCCGGCCCGGGCGCTACCACCGGAGCATGAAATGCGCCGCCTGATGCTGGCCGCCGAGGAAGCCGTCAACGCCGGCAACTGGGGAGAGGCGGGGGAGTTCCTGAACCGCCTTCAGCAACTTGAGGGCGACAAACCGGTGGATTACTACTTTTACCGGGGGCAGGTGATGTTCCAGGCCGGGCACCTGAACGAGGCTCAGGCGGCCCTGGAAACCTATGTGACCCGGGCCGGGGCTGAGGGCAGCCATTACCCGAAGGCGCTGGCCCTGATCACCGATGTCGAGCGTGCCCGCAAGGCGGGCGCGGCGAAGGGGGCGGTGGCCGCTGCCGGCCAGCCCGCGAAGATCGCGGTGATTGAACCTGCCGGGGATCAGGAACTGGCCAAGCTGCGTCAGCTGTACCTGACCGACAATGACCGGGAGGCCCTGGTGCTGCACCTCAACAGTCTGCTGGAACTGGCGGGTTGGCGCGCGGATCAGGCGGTGGTCCGGTTGGACCGGCCGGCGGACATCTCGTATCAGGTCAGTGTCTCTGGCGGCGTGTTGCAGATTCAGGAGCTGCGTCGGGACCCGGGCAACCGGCTGGTTCGTCAGTCGGAGCCCCTGGAGGTGTATGGTGTCAACCCGATGGTCGAATGGAGCTGCGAGCCGACTGCTTCCGCGTGCTGGATCTACGACCCGCGGGACGGCACCCGGCTGATGCAGCTGGGCTATGATCGGCGGCGGACCGAGGAAATCGCCCAGACGCTGGGTCAACTGATCCGTAACCTCCAGAGTCCGTCCGGTTCCTGAACAGGTCAGCCCTTGAGCGTGCCCCGGTCACCCTCGCGGTAAGCCCCGGGGGTGACGCCGGTCCATTTCTTGAATGCGCGGTGAAAGGTGGAGGGCTCGGTAAAACCGACCTTCGCCGCGATGTCGTTGATGGCCAGCTCCTGGCGGCTTAGGTAGTAGATCGCCAAGTCCCGCCTCAGCAGATCCTTGATCTCCTGAAACGAGGTGTTTTCCCGTTTCAGCCGGCGGCGCAGTGTTTGCGGGCTGGTGTGCAGCTCCGAGGCGATCCACTCGAAGTCCGGCAGTGGCCTGGAAAAATCCCGCCCGATCAGGGCCCGGATCCTGCCGGTCCAGGTGTTGCTTTCGTCCGGACGTGACAGCAGGTCCGCCGGTGAGGTTTTGAGAAACTGGCGCATTTCCGCCTGATCCCGGATCACCGGTGCCGACAGAAAACGCTTGTCAAAGGTCAGGGCGGTCTCCCCGGCCTCGAACGCCAGGGGGCAGTGGAAAATGTGCCGGTACTCATCCCCGTGCGGTGGCCGCGGGTACTGGAACCGGGCCTGCTCCAGCTCCACCGGCTGCCCGATCAGCCAGCTGCCCAGCCGGTGCCAGATCACCAGAATACTTTCCCGCAGGAAATAGCACGGATCTCGGATCTCGCCTTCGATCCGGAGCACCAGGCGTGCCTTCTCACCCTGGGTCTCCAGTTCCATCGCCACCATGGGCTCGAACAGGCGCGAAAACTGGTAGGCCTGGCGATACACCGCCTCCAAGTTGGGGCAGGCGATGACCAGCGCGCACATGGTGGCGAAGGTGCCGGTCCGGGCCCGACGCGGCCCCATCCCCATGAACTCGTCACCGGTTCGGTTCCACAGCACCTGCATCAGGCGGCTGAATTGGTCACTGCTGACCCGGGCCATGTCGATGCGCAGCAGGTCCGGCGATATACCGGCTGCCCGCAGCATCTCGCGGGTATCGAAACCCAGGGCCTCGGCGCCGGTCAGCGCGGCCTGGACAAAGTGTCGGGAAACCGTGAGGTTGGACATCGGGCTCTAGATTCCATGGCAACGGGTTCATCATAAGAACCCGGCGGGACAATGCAACCGGGTGATCCGGGATGGCCCTGTAAGATTTGGTCAATGCTCTTGATTCCGGCGGTGGTTGGCGTGGCCGGGGAAACACGGCAGCATGGAGGCAGACCCGACCAGGCATAAGGAGACGACCATGCCAAGCCCCCTGCACTCCCTGAAGGTGCTCGACTTCAGCACTCTGTTGCCCGGCCCCTATGCCACCTTGCTGTTGGCGGACCTGGGCGCCGAGGTATTGAGAATCGAAGCGCCGGACCGGGTTGATCTGACCAAAGTCATGCCGCCGTTCGATGGCGCGCACAGCACTGCGTTTTCCTACCTGACCCGGGGCAAGCGGACCCTGACCCTCAACCTGAAAACGCCGGAGGCGGTAGCCGAGGTGAAGGCGCTGGTGCGGGATTACGACATCGTTGTCGAGCAGTTCCGGCCGGGTGTCATGGACCGACTCGGCATCGGCTATGAAACGCTGCGGCAGATCAACCCTCGGCTGATCTACTGCGCCATCACCGGCTATGGCCAGACCGGGCCCTACCGACTCCGGGCCGGCCACGACATCAACTATCTGGCGCTGTCCGGTGTTGCCAGTCATTGCGGGCGGGCCGACAGTGGGCCACCACCGCTGGGAATCCAGGTGGCGGATGTGGCCGGCGGCTCCCACCATGCGGTCATGGGAATCCTGGCGGCGGTGATCCGGCGCCAGCAAACCGGCGAGGGGGCGTTCGTGGATATCAGCATGACCGATGCCGCCTTTGCTCTGAACGCCATGGCCGGTGCGGCGGCCCTGGCGGGGGGCGTTGAGCCGGTACCGGAGGGGGGCTTGCTCAACGGCGGCTCCTTTTACGATTACTACCAGACTCGGGATGGGCGCTGGCTCTCCGTCGGCAGCCTGGAGCCCCAGTTCTCGGCACGGTTGTGCGAGGTTCTGGGGCTGTCGGATCATAAACCGCTGGCCCTGAACCAGGACCCGGCGGCGCAACGTCGGCTCAAAGCGGCGATAGCCGAGCGGGTGGCGACCCAGACCCTGGATGAATGGCGGGCGGTGTTCGCGGATGTGGACGCCTGCGTGGAGCCGGTGCTGACCGTTTCCGAGGCCGCTGAGCACCCCCAGCTGAAGGCTCGGGGCATGGTGATCGAGGTGGACCGGGGGGATGGGACCCGGCAACGCCAGATTGGCGTGCCGATCCGGTTTGCCTGATCCATTGGGTCATAAAAAAGCCCTCGCATGGCGAGGGCTTTGGTTTGGTGCGCCAGGCATGGCGCGTAGCGCCTTGACGGGCGCTGTTCCGGTACAGGTGGTGCTGGCCGGATGACTTGGGGGTGCAAGTCCCCTGTGGGC
>MDTD01092367.1_pt1 | contig 13422 bp, 7 predicted proteins | sample 811221 | NCBI WGS metagenome assembly MDTD01 (sample SAMN05326646, study PRJNA326480) | marine metagenome | isolation source: seawater | place: Pacific Ocean: South West | collected 2011
CCAAAAGCCCTTCGCGACGGCTTATGAACTTAGCACAAAAGCAAGCATGAACGGACGCGTTCATGCGCGGTTTCAACACACCATTGAATTCTCCGCGCACATGGCCTACGGGGCATCTTTCCCTTGATTTCTTATGAGGCGGGCGTCTCGCCTACCCCATGGGCGAGAGTGAAACGGTCCCCGTTCTGCTCAAAGAAGACGGTACGCCGTACAAAACGGCCGTGCTGATTCCAACCATCAACAACGCCGACGAACTCGACATCGTGCTCGAGCGTCTGGGCAAGCAAACTTACCCCCACTTTGAGCTCATCATCGCCGACTCGAAATCCAAGGACCACACGAAGGCCGTGTGCGAAAAACACGGCGCCACGTGGATTGACGACCCGTCGCGCAACCGGGCCGACGCCTGCAACTTCGCCCTTCGTCAGATGGACCACGACCTCGTGCTGTTCACCGACGACGACACCGTTCCGCCCCTCGATTGGGTTGCCAAACTGGTCCGCTGGTTCGACAACCCCGAAGTCGGTGCGGTGGGCGGGCCCAACTTTGCCCCCGACGACGACCCGTTCGGTGCCAAGTGCGCTGACGTGGCCTTCTGCACCAAATTCATGACCGCCGGCACCCGCTACGGCGCCCAACCCAAAGGCGAACTGGTGCCCATTACCCACAACCCCGGCGTCAACTGCGCTCACCGCATGGCCAACCTCCGAGAAGTGGATTTCTTCGAAGAAGGTTGCATTGGGGCTGAAGACGTGGTGCTCGACGCCAAGATTCAACGCAAGGGCCACAAGTTGTTCATCGACCCTTCCAACGTGATGCCGCACCGTCGCCGCCGCCCGTTCAAGCCCTACATGAAGCAGATGCGAAACTACGGCTACACCCGCATGGTCGCCAATAAGCGATGGCCCGAAATCGCCACCTGGTCGCACACGGCCATCGGGTTCTTCCCGCCTCTTGTCGTGCTCGCCCTCGCCGCCATGCTCTACGGCGGCTTGTCAGGCGGGGCTGAAGCCGACCTCTGGTTCACGCTCGCAGGCGATTGGGACCTGGCCCGCATCGCCTTCCACATCCCGCTTGGTCTGGTCTGCCTCTACATCGCCATCGCATGGCTTGGAGCCGCCATCGGCACCTCGCCTCATCGTTCGATTGGCACGGTGTTCTTGGCGCCGCTCTTTGTTTTCCTCGCCCAGTGGGCTTACGGCCAAGGCGTCATCAAAGCCTGGAGAGAAATTCGACGAACCGGTGGACGTGCTGGCGAGGGCGCCCAAATTGACGACCGAGTCCGCACCGCTTGAACACAAAAGCCGGGAAAGGCCGTTGGCGCCCGCCTTTGGATGGCGAACGTTCATCATGGAATCCAAGGTTAACAGTCCATGGCCCGACCATCGCTCGCTGAACGCCTTTCAGCGATGGACAAGCCGGACCACGCCACAGAAGCGGGCGCCATGTGGGGCTCTGTGCGCCCATTACTGGTGCTCGGTCGCATCCTCATGGTGGGCATGCTCATCATCGTGGGAGAAATCTTCGACGATGTTCGTGTGGCAGGGTTAACCATCGGTGTTTGGGCCCTCGTCTTGGGGATACCCTTGTTTTTGCTCATCTCGTCGTTCATCACGTACGTTGACCGCCTCGTGGGCCTTGAAGGCAAAGAAGACGCAAAGTGTTGACCACAAGACGAAGAATCAAAAGGAAATGGATTGATGAAGAGCCATGAACAAAGGAGGCGTGCTTCTCTTCGTGTTCCTCCTTCTGATGGCTACGCAGGCCGACCTTGCGACGGCCAAGAAGAATGCGAAATTCAACAGCACCTCGGGATGCGGTTGCCACAGCGGTGGAGCAAACGGCGTGAACCCCGTCTTGACCGGACTGCCCTCCTCTTACACACCCGCAACCACCTACAGCCTCAGCATCGGGATGTCGGGCAACCCGCTCAGCGGCGGCTTCAACCTCGAGGTCAGCAAAGGTGCGCTCTCCAACCCCAGCGGCGCCGCACAAGTCTCATCCAACGGTTTCCAAGCCACCCACAACACCTGGACCAGCACATCGTGGACCGTGGATTGGACGGCCCCCGCCAGCGGGAGCGGGACCGTTCAGGTTAACCTGGCCGTGCTGCACGGCAACAACGGGCAAAACACAGGAGGTGACCTCTACGGCACGTCCTCGACCTCCGTGAGCGAAGAGATCAACACCAACACGCCCCCGACAGCCACCAACCTCAACATCGCTCCATCCACGCCAACCACGAGCGACGATTTGACCCTCACCTACACCTACACCGACGACGACGGTGACGCCGAGAGCGGGACCACCGTGTCTTGGCATCGCAACGGTGTTGCCCAACCGGGGCATACATCCACGATTCTCCCCGCCACCGCCACCGCCAAGGGCGAGGCGTGGCATGCAGTGGTGACCCCTTCGGACGGCGAGGATGCAGGAACATCGGTGGCCTCCAGTTCGGTTCTCATCATCAATTCAGCACCAACCATCAACTCCGTGGCTGTGAGCAGTGAAACACCCGACACCAACGACGATGTCACCTTCACCTACCAGACGGATGACGTTGACGGCGACACCATCACCTCCACCGAGACCCGGTGGCTGTTGGAGGGTGCCGTGTTTGCCTCCCTTGACAACATGAGCACGTTACCTGCCGTAGCGACACGCGTCGGCGACACATGGACGGTGGAGGTGCGCGTCTCCGACGGCGAAGACCTGTCGGATTGGTTCGCCTCAACAGAGATGGTCGTGGGCTCAAGCAATCAGGCCCCCGTGGTTGACAGCGTGGTCATAACGCCGGCGGACGCCACCACGCTGGACGACCTCACGGCCGCATGGACGACAACCGATGCGGACGGGGACGAAATCGTGGATACCGAAGTCATGTGGATGAAGGATGGCGTCCACCAAACAGATGTTGACGGCGTGAACCCGCTTCCCGCCAATCGAACCTCAAAGGGCGACGAGTGGACGGTTTTTGTTCGGGTATTCGACGGCGAAGCATGGTCCTTGGCGACAAGCAGCGCTCAGCAGATGATTGGCAACGCCGCACCCATCGTGGTCAGCGCTGTCCTGACGTCCCCCAGCTTCAGCGCAAACGATCCGCTGAGTGTGAATTTGACCGCCGAAGACCCTGACGGAGAGGGCGTCCAGGTCGTTGACGTCCGCTGGTACCTCAACGATGTCGAACAAAGCGACGGTGCCAACAGCCTGGTTTTGGACGCCACCTCGCTCCAGCGAGGCGATGCATGGCACGCCGTCATCACGGTCAGCGATGGAAGCGACGAAACATCGGCCATGACCTCGCCTACCACCATCGTCAACGCCGCACCACACGTCAACATATCGTGGCCGTCCGAGGCCAACGCCCTTCAGAATCTGGTGCCAATCATCACCGTTACAGACGCTGACGGTGACGCTGCATCCCTCGCCACGACATGGTACAAGAACGGGTTCAGAGACGCCGGTTTAGCCAACGCCACCTCCGTGCCTGCTGAGAAACTCGCACCCGGACAAACGTGGACGTTGGTGGTGGAAGCGAGCGACGGTGAACTGACAACATCACGCCAAGCGAGCACGGTGCTCGAGAACCTTCCGCCCGTTGCTGACATGACCGTTGTATCCTCTGCGATCTGGTTCAACGAAACGACGGTGCTCTCGGCCGAAGCCTCAAGCGACCTTGACGGCGAAGTTGTTGAGTTCACATGGTCGTGGGACGATGGAACAGCAACGGGAGCCACCCTGGAATTGGTGCTGACGAAGGACACAGAAGTTCACCTGCTGGTGTCCGATGACCTTGGCGCCAAAGCGGAAACGACAATCCAGTTGACCGTTTCAACAGGCCCGTCCGTGCAGAATCTAAGGGTGTTCAACCACGAAAACGGCAAGGTTGACCTGACATGGGAGTGGAATGGAGAAGCGGTTGAATTCAACATTCATCGTAACGGTCAACTCATTGCCACCACCGACGGTCAGTCCTACCAAGACCAGCCACCCATGAGCGGCGTCAACACCTACACCGTCCAGCCCGTCAACGACGAACGAACCTTCCTCAACGGAGCCGATGGGATTTCAACCACGTTGCAACCCATCATCCTGGAGGAACCTGGCCCTGCGACCGGCCTCGGTTTGGGCCTGGGCGTCTTGATGCTGCTGGGCATGCTGATTCCACTGTTCTTCGCCAGCCGCAAAGGAGGTGGTGCCTGATGAAGCGAATCTCGCTGATGCTCGTGGTGCTCGCGTTGTTGCTGGCGCCCTCCCTTGGCTCAGCCAACCCCAACGGCGTGGGCTCGGGAACGTTTGACGCCCAATGCGGCGGCGCCTGCCACGGCGACGCTGACATGAACCGTTCTTCGACCGCCAGCGTCGTGGTCAACGCCCCAAGCGTGGCCTACGAAGGCTTGCTCACCAGCGTATCGGTCACCGTTTCTGATATCGAGACGACCAGCACCGGTCTGCTTGGCTTCTTCCTTCTCTCCGACCTCTCGGGCGCAGGCGACACGCCAGCCGACGCAGGCTGGACCATCCTGTCCAACAGCGAGGGAGGAAGTGAGAATTACGTCGAAGCGGTCATTGCATCTGGTCAAACCGAACACACGGTTCACTGGACGCTCCGCGCCCCGTCGGTGGGCACGGCAACCCTCCATGCATCCATCCACCACGGAAGCGAAGACGGAAGCGAAGCCCCGTTCTTCGGTGCCTCGGCAAGCCCGGCCACCATCGATGTCCGTGAAGTCCCCGAAGACCTCCCAAGGTTGGCGGCCGACTTTGAGCCACCCGTTCGACGAGACATCGGCGAGGCCACCACCATCACCCTGGCCACGGAGCACGTGAACCAGGTGGCCGTTGAGTGGCGAGTCTCGGGTGGTGAGGTGAACACGGCGACCGTCGCCACCTCAGGAGAGAATGCTTGGGAATTTGCACTCCCCGCGAGTTTGCAACCGGTGCAACTTGAATGGCGCGCCCTTCTCGAAGGCGAGGGGCCCGACCAAACCACGCCTTGGTTCCAATTGCAGAGCGAAGAGCCTTCGTGGTCGGTGGATGAAACGGCAGCCTACGTTCAGTCCATGGCGATGCTCTTCGTCTTCATCGCAGCGTTCCTCTCGCTCCAACGGCAAAGCACGGCCACGGCCAAGGACTTCGCTGCGTTTGATTCGGATAAACACGAGGAGGTGGCCTGATGGTTTCGGCTCCAACCCTGCACGTGGTGAGCACCGAACTCGCCGTCGGTTCTTTTGCCATGGCGGGGATTGCCTTCCTTCTTGCTGGCCTGGGAAGTCATGGCTGGTTGGGCATGAAGCGACACCTGCAACTTGCCGACCATGTCGCTCATTTTGCCTTGGCCTTTGGCCTCCTCGCCCTTCCTTTCGCCATCATAACGGGTATCCAATCAAGTCCCGGCGAGGGGCTTGACCATCCGCTGCTCATCAACAAAATGCTGCTTGGTTCATCCGCCTTTGGCTTGGCCATCGGCGTCCTGCTGGCACGCCGCGCCCACGGCCCCGAGATTTGGACACGACACCTCGGACGACGCTGGCAAGCGCTGGGAGGCATGGCCGCCGTTGGGATGGTGTTGCTGACCGCTTCGCTGGGCGGCACCTACGCTCGAGGTGAATCCCTCTTGTCCTGGTTGCCCTTCTCCTTTGACACCGTTCCGTTGATGCCTCTTTGGTTCTCAACAGCGCTGCTCATCATCGCACTGGTCAACATCGGGTTGGTGCGAAGGCAACCATCACCCTGATCACAAACCGGCCATATCGCCCGTTTGGATGGTCCACTGGCTAGCGTAAACGCCACCAGAAGCCACCAGGTCATCGTGCAGGCCACGCTCCACGATGGCCCCGTCGACCATGGAGAGAATTTCATTGGCGTTTCGAATGGTACTGAGACGATGAGCGACCGCAATCGTCGCTCGCTCCTTGCCCGAAGAGAGCAGGTTCTCCTGAATACGGCGTTCCGTCTCTGCATCCAAAGCGCTGCTGGCTTCGTCGAGGATGAGCAGGCTTGGCGCCTTCAAGAGCGCTCTGGCGAGTGAGATTCGGGCACGTTGACCACCGCTGAGCATGGCGCCACGGTCGCCCACCATGGTATCGACACCGTTCTCCAATTCCTGAACGAACTCCCAAGCACCGGCCATCTTGAGCGCCTCAACGAGTTGTTCATCCGTCGCTTCTTGGTTGTAGACCACGTTGTCCTTGACGCTCCCGTAGAACAGGAAGGGGTCTTGGCTGACAAAACCGATGGCCTCGCGGAGCGAATGCAGGGTGAAATCTGTGATGGGGCGGCCGTTGACCAGCACATCCCCGCTGTCGGGCGTGTAGTAGCGCATGAGCAGTTTGAGAATCGTCGTTTTCCCCGCACCGGTGTGGCCCATGACGCCGAGGAAATCACCTTCGCTCACCTTGAAGGAAATACCGTTGAGGACCTTGATGGTGGTGTTGGGGTACGTGAAGTACACATCGTTGAATTCCACGGTTTTGATGCCACCTTCCAAGGCCACAGCGTCTTCGTCGTCAACGATGGTCGGCTCAAGATCGACCGCTGCAAACACCCGGCGGGCTGCCGCTTCACCTCGTTGCAGTTGGTTGACCAAGATACCGAAAATGAACATCGGCATGGTCATTCGGGTGCTGATGAGCAGGAAGGTGACGAGTTGCCCAGTGGTGATTTCGCCTTGGCTTGCAAAGTAGCCACCGGCGGTCACCAGGAGACCGAACGCCACCCCTGCCACCGCGTAAATCATGGGAATGAAACGGTTACGGTCTTTGCTGGCTCCCATGGCTTGGTCGCGGTAGGAACCTGATTCAGCGGCAACACGGTCCGCTTCCCACGTTTCGGCGTTGTAGGCTTGAACAACGGAAATACCCGAGATGAGGTTTTCAAGCACGGCGTGGATGTCACCGGTTGATTCTCGTTGCTTGCGGTACTTGCGCTGAACTCGGGTGGAAAACCAGTACACTGCAGGGACGATAAACAGGATAGGCGTGAACAAGACGGCCGCCAATTTCCACGACATCAACACAAGGATGAGGAAGGCCGTGGCAAAGGTGATGATGATTCGAATAATGGAGGTTGATGAATCTGAGACGACGTCTTCAAGCTGGTTAACATCGCTCGAGAGCACCGACATGATCTGCCCTGTTTGACGCAGGTCGTAGTAGGAGGCCTCCATGGCGATGAGGGAGCGAGTTGCGTCCATTCGCAGGTCGTGCTGGATGTTGTAGCCCAGCGTTTGCCACGCGTATTCCGAGATGCCCTGAAACACGGCCAAACACAGGAATCCGAGGAAAATGAGCACGCCGTATCCAATGGCAGGATTGCTATGGAGGGTGGTCACCATGTCCTGAACGATTTGCGGGCCGGAAAGCATGTCCGTTGTGAAGTAATCCACGGCCAGACCGATGGCGACAAAGGGCATCAGGTCAAAGAAACGGGCCGCAGCGTTGGCAAAGATGCCCGTAAGCACCCGCTTGGGGTATTTCTTGGCGTAGGGGACGACTCGCCAAATCTGCCTTCCAAGGACATCGGCGCTGTCGTTGATATCCTCTGGGGACATCTTGTCGCTGTTGGCTTTTGCAGCGTGTGCCCTCGTCATATTGCCACGGCAATGACCGAGACTCTTGAACCCTCGCCATGGGGCCATCTTGCTGCGACCGCTCAACCAATCTTTGATGAGGTTCCCCGCCGTCGTAAGCCCCATGCAGACGCAGCGCCGCCGAACATCCCTGGTTTTCATGACCCTGCTTTTGGTGCAGGTGCTCTCCCCTCTGGCCTTCGCTGGGGCCGAACAATCGTCGTACGAACCCGAAACGGATGCGGCGTTGGAATGGCTTGAGCAGGTTGGTGTTTCACCCATCGCCACGGCCGAATACGGCTGGATGAGCAGTGAAGATGCAAGCGGGGAGACCGCATTGCGATACAGAGACGTGCAATTGGTTCCACCAACAGAATGGACCGAGCGAACGGGTGAATCAACGGTTGAAGGATACCACATCTTGGGCCACACCTACCCCGTGCCCAGTGATTGGTTCCACGACCTTGACAGGGCCGGCATCGATTGTTTCTCGTTCCTCCCACCTGCCAGTTTCCACTGCCAGGTCAACAGTCACACGCCTGCCCAATTAGCACAACTCAACGTGCTCGGCCTCGCCGCGATGGACGCCACCGACAAGGTTCAAACCGACCTCGTTCGTGGTCTGCTTGGCCTTGAGATGGTCGCGCCCAATCCGTTCGTCAACGATGCAGGCGCTATTGTGAACGTCGTCCTCTCCGGTGAGGAACTTCCGGAGGGATTGAGCCAGCGAGGTGATATCGTTCTCGACACGCACAGCGGTCGATTTGCCACCATGGCGCTCGACACTCAGGGCTTGGCTTGGCTCGTGAACCAGGACGCCATCGAATGGGTGGAACCCCGTCCGTTCTACGAAATCATGAATTCAAAGGGCATTGAAGTGATGCACGTCGACGATGCGTGGGACAACACCATCATGGGCAACATCGACAGTTCCTGGTCGGGGCTGGACGGAAGCGGCATCATCGTCACCGTCGCCGACACAGGACTTGACAACGGCGTGAACAACTCCAACATGCACCCCGATTTCAGAGACCACATCACGGGTATTCTTTCCTTCCCGCCACCGGCCTCGGTGTGCACAGCCTACGGTTTGAGCCCGTGTGGTGACGATGCCGAAGACCATCACGGCCACGGCACCCACGTCGCAGGCTCGGTTCTCGGTGACGGCACCCACAGCAACGGCGACATCATCGGTGCGGCCCCAGAAGCCCACCTCCTTTTCCATGCCATTGCCACCACCCACAACAGCGAGGAAAAATTGCTTGGTATTCCCAACGACCTCGATGACATGTTTGAACTCGCGTGGGCCAACGGAAGCCGCATTCACACCAATTCCTGGGGCTCTGCCGTCGCTGGCCAATACACGACCTCGTCGATGCAGGCGGACGCCAGCGCCCGTACGCACGACGAGATGGTCATCCTCTTCGCCGCTGCGAACGAAGGCGTCGATGCCAACATGAACGGAGAAATCGACTTGGATTCCATGGGCAGCCCCGCCACGGCAAAGAACGTCTTGACGGTCGGCGCCACCGAAAACGACCGCGGAAACATGACATGGGTGTGGGGCAGCACCGACTACGGCTCACCCATTTCCACCGACCGACTGGCTGACAACCCCGATGGTATGGCGGCTTTTTCATCCCGCGGGCCCACTGACGATGGTCGCCTCAAACCCGATTTCTCCGCTCCAGGAACGATGATTCTCTCCGCAAAGTCCCGAAGCACCACCTCGGTCGGATGGCTGGCCCACAACGCCAGTTACACCTACATGGGTGGCACGAGCATGGCCACGCCCCTAACCGCCGGAGCTTCGGCCTTGTTGTTGGAGCATCTCATGGAGAACCTCGGCGAATCCAACCCGACCTCGGCCCTGGTGAAAGCCATCTTTACCGCCAGCGCACATGACATGACCGGGCAGTATTCCTCCTCGACAAACGGTGCGGGTGAAGCAGCGCCCAACAACCACGAAGGTTGGGGGCGAATCAACATGTCCCAGGCAGTGAACACATCCTACCTCTACGGCCATTCGGTTACCACCAACGCCGATTCGGGCTGGTCGTTCAACGTCCCCAACAGTGCGGACGACATCAACATCGCCTTGGCATGGACGGACCCTGCCTCGACGCCCTCGGCGTCAACCAATCTGGTCAACGACCTTGACCTGGCCCTCAAAAGCCCCTCAGGCTCGTGGACCAACCTCAGCAATAACCTCGACAACCTGCGGGGTTTGACGCTTGCCTCACCCGCCCAAGGCACGTGGGAACTCCACGTGGTCGGCACCAGCGTCCCGACCGGGCCACAATTCTTTGCCGTCGCCATGACCGGCAATTACACGTTCAGCAACTTGACACAAGACACCGACCTTGATGGCTACGAGGACGATGACGACGACTGCAACACCACCGCTGGTACGTCAACGGAAGACCGAACAGGATGCCCCGACACCGACGGCGACGGCTACTCAAACCCCGACAGCGGATGGACCGTCAACAACGGCGCCGATGCCTTCCCAAGCGAAATCACACAGTGGGCTGACGGTGATTACGATGGCTACGGCGACAACGCTGCTGGCCACCAACCGGACGCTTGTACGTCAAGTGCTGGGAACTCAACCGGCGACCGGTTCGGTTGCACCGACACCGACGGCGATGGTTACTCCGACCCCGACAGCGGTTGGACCGTAGCGAACGGAGCGGACGCATGCAGTAGCGTTGCTGGACCGTCCAGTCAAGACCGGAACGGGTGCGCCGACCAAGACGGTGATGGATACTCCGACCCGGACAGCGGCTGGACCGTGGCCAACGGCGCGGATGCGTTTCCCACTGACAATACACAGTGGGCCGATACCGACGGCGATGGCTACGGCGACAACCCACTCCCAGCTACGGCAGGCGATGGTTGTCCGAGCACGAGCGGTGGCTCAAACCAAGACCGGTTTGGATGCGCCGACACCGACGGTGATGGCTATTCCGATCCTGACAGCGGTTGGACCGTGGCCAACGGCGCCGACGCCTTCGTTTCTGATGCGACCCAATGGGCTGACAGCGACAGCGATGGTTACGGCGATAACGCCAGCGGGAACAATCCTGATGCGTGTCCCTCTCAGTTCGGCACCTCCACCCAAGCAGGTCGCCTCGGATGTGCTGACAGCGATAGCGATGGCTACGCTGACATCGACGATGCCTTCCCCAACGAAGCCACACAATGGGCCGACGCCGACGGCGACGGCTACGGGGATGAAGCCGCAGGTTTCCAAGGCGATGCGTGCCCGTCCACCTTTGGTACGTCGAGCCGCGACCGATTTGGGTGCACCGATTCGGACAGCGACGGGTCGTCGGACGGCGACTCAAGTTGGACGACAGCAAACGGGGCCGACGCCTACCCGAGCGACGGAACCCAATGGGCCGACAGCGACGGCGACGGCTACGGGGACAACCCAACCGGCACCAACGGCGACGCATGTCCATCCCAAGCAGGAAATTCCACGGCCGACCGATACGGCTGCCCCGACACCGATGGCGACGGTTATTCTGACCCCGACAGCTCATGGGGCGTGGACGATGGCGCTGACGCTTACCCTAACGACCCGACCCGCTGGGGCGACAGCGACGGGGACGGTTATGACGATGGTTTGGATGATGATTGCCCAGCCTTCTACGGCACCTCCGTCCACGACCGAAAGGGATGCCCAGACCAAGACGGGGACGGCTACTCCGACCCCGATAGCGGCTGGACAACGGCCAATGGCGCTGACGCCTTCATGAACGACGCCACGCAGTGGAACGACACCGACGGCGATGGCTACGGTGATAACTCGGCAGGAACGCTACCAGACGCTTGTGTTTCGACCTACGGCGAATCCTGGCAAAACGGCACGTATGGCTGCCCCGACGGCGACCAAGACGGCTGGGCTGACAGCGAAGACACCCACCCGGGCGACAACACGCAGTGGACCGACACCGACGGCGACGGGCACGGCGATAACCCGGGAGGAACCTCGCCTGACGCCTGTGTGAACCAGTGGGGCAATTCCACACTGGGCAACCGTTTGGGTTGCCCGGACAACGACGGCGACGGATGGGACAACGTCATCGATGCCCTGCCTGACCTGCCAACGCAGTGGCTTGACCAAGACGGGGATGGCTACGGCGACAACGCTACCGGACTCCTGCCCGATGCGTGCCCTGGCGAGGCTGGCACCTCCTCGATTGGCCTGCTGGGTTGTGTCGATGATGACGGGGACGGCTACGCCAACCTGACCGATGATTTCCCCAACGACCCAACGCGATGGATTGACACGGACAGCGACGGCTTTGATGACGCAGAAGACCACTGTCCGCTGAGCGCAGGAAACTCCACCACCGACCGCACGGGTTGTGTTGACAGCGATGGCGACGGCGTCTCGGACCCAACACCGCCATTTGGAAACACCAGCGGCTGGAACGCCTCAGACGGAGCAGACGCCTTCCCGTACGAACCGACACAAAGCGTTGACAGCGACGGTGACGGCTACGGGGATAACCCGACCGGCTTTGAGGCCGATGTCTGTCCCGCAGAAGCCGGCGCCTCCAATGTGGACCGATTCGGATGCGTTGACGAGGACGGCGACGGCACCTCGGACGCCAACGATGCATTCCTTGGTGAACCCACACAGTGGGTCGACACCGACGGCGACGGGTATGGGGACAACCCCAACGGTACCCAAGCCGATGCGTGTCCGACCGAAGCAGGTACGTCCACCCTCGATGTGTTTGGTTGCCTCGACGGCGACGGCGACGGTGCTGGTGATGCAAACGACCTGTGGCCCACCGACAACAGCCAGTGGTTTGACAGCGACGGTGATGGCTACGGGGATGAGCCAAGCGGCACCGATGGTGATGCTTGTCCCAACCAAATGGGCACCTCAACCGCCGATGGCACCTTTGGGTGTCCAGACCAGGACGGCGATGGATGGGCTGACAGCGACGACGCCTTCCCCGACCAACGCAGCCAATACGCCGACAGCGACGGCGATGGGTGGGGCGACAACGCCACGCTCGGAGCCTACAAACCCGACCATTGGCCCAACGATTCATCTCGAAACTCGGCCGAGGCCGCCATGAACTGTGCGCCGTCCTCAATCGAGGTCGACCTCGCCGCCAGCGGATGGTTCACCTTCACCTGCACCATCACCACCCCGATGAGTTCGGCCTTTGCGGCCAGCGTGGAATGGCAGACCACCACCAGCATCGCTGGAGAAACTTCAGGCCACTTGTTGACCTTTACTTCAGCAACCGGCAATTCCCAAACGGTCACCTTCTCAGGAAATGCGAAGGAGGTCGGCGACCACCAGTTGTTGATGTCCGTAACCGAACCCGGGGCAGACTACCCGATGGACACCATTACCGTCGTCATCAAGACCATTGATTCCAACGCCCCTGTGGCCGTCTCCAGTGAGGGAGACAATGCTCTTCTGACGACATTGTCGGAGAACACGATGGTGCAGGCTGCCCTCGCTGGCTTGGTGCTCTTTGTCCTGATGGGCACCCTGATGATTCGAGGGCAGAGCCGAAAAGCTCGCGATGAGGAACGTCGCATGATGCGAGCGGCTGAACTTCGGCAGTCACGAGGGTTGGGCGAGTTGCCTTCACGTCAATTGGTTCAACAGCAACATCAACCGCGCGCACCCCGTGAACGAACGGAATCCTTGTTCAGTGATTTCCGAAGCAAGCGATGAGCAAACGTGGCGAACCGATTCCCTCAAAGGGGAGAGGCTTGTCGCCGTGTTTACCACACTGCGGATATGGTGAAGTGGTTATCATCTGAGGTTTCCAACCTTATGTCGTGGGTTCGACTCCCGCTATCCGCACCTC
>MDTD01100615.1_pt1 | contig 13420 bp, 15 predicted proteins | sample 811221 | NCBI WGS metagenome assembly MDTD01 (sample SAMN05326646, study PRJNA326480) | marine metagenome | isolation source: seawater | place: Pacific Ocean: South West | collected 2011
AGAAGTTTCTAAAAATTGATCAAATTGTTCATCTGAAATTCTACCTCTCCTAATATCATTTGAACCAATTCTTGCTTGCTCAGAAATAATTCTTGTGGAAAGTTGTTCTGATGACATCTCTAAAGAGAAAAAAGCTACTGATGATTTTTTTCCACTATCTTGAATATTTTTAGCTGCATTAAAGGCTATATTTGTTGCAAGGGAAGTTTTACCCATCGATGGTCTTCCCGCAATAATGACGAGATCAGATTGATGAAGACCACCAAGCTTGTCATCCAGGTCTCTAAGTCCCGTAGGCACTCCTACGATACCGCCCTCATTTTTATAAGCTGCAGATGCCATTGCGATTGTTTGTTTCATTGCATCATCAAATTTAATTAGTGATGAACTAAATGTTCCTTTTTCAGCTAAACCATAAAGAAGTTTCTCTGATTGCTCAATAATATTTTGACCACTATTTTCAATATCTTTTTCTTTTGCACTATCAATTATTTGTTCTGAGATTTTAATTAGTTCTCTTCTTACAAACATATCGTAAATTATTTTTGAATATTCTATTGCTTGTCTTGCAGAGGTTGAAAATTTAGTAATCTTAACTAAGTATTCTGGAACATTAAGTTCATCTTTTTCATTTTCAAAATAATTTTTTAAAGTAATAGGATTAGCAAGTAATCCTTTATAAATCATACTTTCAATTGCATTAAAAATTTTTTGATGCATAGGATCAAAAAAGTTTATATTTGAAATAATAGTATTTATTTCATCAAAAATTTCATTTGTAACTAAAATTGACCCAATTACAGATTGTTCAGCTTCAATATTATTTGGTAATTCTTTAAAGTTCTCTTTTAAAACACTTAAGTTATTTTCCATAATCTTTATATTACAGAAATAATTAACTTTTTAAAATTTAAAAAAAAGCTGTGGATGAAATTGTATAATTATTGAATTGAGTCTGCTGACTCAACGTTAATAGTAATCTCAGCATCAACTTCTGAGTGTAAAGAAATTTTAACTTTGAACTTTCCTAAAGATTTAATTTCTTTTAAAGGCTGTATCATTGAAGGTTTAATTTCTATTTTAGTATTTTCAAAAATAAGTTTGGATATTTCTGTTGGTTTTACTGAGCCGTACAACTCATTATTTTCTGTACTAAGTTTTTTTACAGTAAATTCCTTTTTATTTACTTTTTCCGAAATTTTTTTAGCATCTAGTTTTTTTTCGTTATCTTTTTTTGAAAGTTCTGACTTAATTTTTTCAACTTCTTTTATATTATCTTTTGATGCGTAAAGTGCTTTTTTATTTGCAATTAAATAATTTCTAGCAAAACCTCTTTTTACGTCTATTACTTCTCCAATAGATCCAATTCTTTTTAAATTTTCTAACAGTATGACTTTCATTAGATTAAAGCTAAATTTCTGGCTCTTTTTATTGAGATGGATAATTCTCTTTGTTTTTTTTGTGAAACGTTTGTTACTCTTGAAGGTAATATTTTCCCATTCTCCGAAACATACTTTTTGAGAAGTTTGATATTTTTATAATCTATTTTTGGCGCACCTTTGACAGAAAGTGGACAAGATTTCTTAAATTTATATTTATTTGGTTGAAAAATACTTAGTTTGGCAAAGTTACTTTGCTTATTTTTTCTATTTCCACTTTGTTTCTTTGGCATAATAACCCTTTAATTTCTTTCCTTTTTAGAAATTTTTTCAAGATCCTCTTTTTTTGTGAAATAGTTAACATCTAAATCGAAATTTTTAACCTTTACTGTTAAATGTCTTAACAATTTTTTATCGATTGCCTCAGTTTTTTCTAGTTGCTCTATAACTTTTCCATCACCTTTAATTTTAAAATGTATATAACTACCTTTCCTATTTTTTTTAATTAAATATGATAGATTTAATAATCCCCAATTTTCAGTTTTTACAACTTCACCTTCGTTTTTTTCTACAATTTTAGAGTATTTTTCAGTGAGCTGCTTTAGCTCTGCAGGAGATGTATCTTGTCTAGCTATAATAGTATGTTCGTATAAATTCATATTATTTCTTTAATAAAAAGTGAGGATATACTATTATAAACCTTCAATTACAACAGTAAAATAACAATAATTAATTTATTTTTTAAATGTTTTCTGTAATTTTTCCAGGCCAGGGTTCTCAAATAGTTGGAATGGGAAAAGAGTTTTATAATAAATTTGAAACTGTTAAAAAATTATTTAAAGAAGCTAATGAAGCACTTAATTTTGATATTTCAAAAGTTATATTGGAAGGTCCTAAAGAAAATCTAGATCTTACTTCCAATACTCAACCAGCGATATTTTTGATAAGTTATTCTATATTTAAAGTGGTGAAAGAAGAGTTTGATATAAACTTAAACAAGGCTAAATATTTTGCTGGTCATTCTTTAGGAGAATATTCAGCTTTGTCATGTGCAGGATATTTAGATTTTAATACAACAATTAAAATATTAAGGGTAAGAGGTGATGCCATGCAAAACTCTGTTCCAAAAGGTGAAGGAGGAATGTTGGCTATTTTGGGATCTAAGATAGAAGATATTGAAAGAATTTTAAAAGATAATGAAAATAATTTTAAAGCACAAATTGCGAATGACAATTCTGATGGTCAAATAGTTTTGAGTGGTAGAAATACTGATTTACAATTGATAAGTATATTTCTAAAAAAAGAAAAAATTAAAAATATTAAACTACCAGTAAGTGCACCTTTTCATTGTGATTTAATGAATAAGGCGACTGAAATAATGAGCCAAGAATTAGAGAAGGTAAACTTTAATGAAGCTAATAATAAGTTAATTTCAAATGTAACAGCAGATGAAATTTTAGATGTGAAAGATTTAAAAAAATTACTAGTTAGCCAAATAGAAAAAAGAGTTAGATGGAGAGAAAGTGTAATTAATATGATTAATTATGGTGTAAATCAATTTATAGAAATAGGGCCAGGTAAAGTTTTATCTGGATTAATTAAAAGAATTGATAAAAATGTAAAAATTACTTCTATTAATAATGAATCAGATATAGAAAGTTTGGAAATATGAAAAATCTTAAAAATAAAAATATTATTGTTACAGGTGCTACCGGCGGAATTGGAAATTCTATAATTGAAAAGTTAAATGAAATTGGAGCAAATATATTAGCATCAGGCACTAAAATTGAAAAATTAGAGGAAATTAAAAAAAAAATTTAAAAATGTAAAAATATTAAATTTTGATATTTCTCATAGTGAAAAAATAGAAAGTTTCATTGAAAATGCATCTAAAGAACTTGGTGGAAGTCTTGATTGTATTGTAAACAACGCAGGTATAACTCAAGATAATTTAGCAATACGAATGAACTTGGAAGAGTGGAAAAGAGTAATAGATATAAATCTTACTTCTACTTTTTTAATGTGTAAATTTGCTATTAAAAAGATGTTAAAAAGTAAAAAAGGAAAAATTATTAATATAACATCAATCGTAGGTCATACTGGAAATTTAGGCCAATCTAATTATACAGCGTCTAAAGCAGGAATTGTTGCGATGTCGAAGAGTCTAGCATTAGAATATGCAAAAAAAAATATTAATATAAATTGCATTTCCCCTGGTTTTATAAAAACTGCAATGACTGAAAAAATTGATGAAAAATTTAGACAGATAATTGTTTCCAAAATACCCTCTGCTAGATTGGGAGAACCAGAAGATATAGCTAACGCAGTTCTTTTTTTAGCATCTGATCAATCAGATTATATTAATGGAGAAACATTGCATGTAAATGGGGGCATGTATATGGGTTGACAAACTAAGTAATTAAACTATTAACGATTTATAATAATAAAAGGATCAATATGTCAGATGATGTTTCAAGTAAAGTAAAAAAAATAGTTGCAGATCATTTAGGAATTGATGAAGCAAAAGTAACAGAAGAATCAAGTTTTATTGATGATCTAGGTGCAGATAGCTTAGATACTGTTGAGTTAGTTATGGCCTTTGAAGAGGAATTTGGTTCAGAAATTTCTGATAGTGAAGCAGAAAAAATTTTAACAGTAGGTGATGCAGTTAAATTTATTGAAGGCAAAGCAAACTAGAAAACTTTAATGCCCTCAGTCAATGATGGGATAATGGTGATATTGTCCTCTCCATCAGGAGCAGGTAAAACAACTTTAGTAAACTTACTTTCAAAGCAAAATAATTTCGAAATTTCAATTTCTCATACAACAAGAAAACCAAGAGAGGGTGAGGTTCCTGATAAAGATTATTATTTTGTGAACGACGAGGAGTTTAAAAGACTAATAAATAATCAAGAATTCTTAGAATACGCAAAAGTTTTTAATAATTATTACGGAACCACCAGAACACCAATTATTGACAATCTAAATAAAGGAAAAAATGTATTATTTGATATTGACTGGCAGGGAGCTGATCAGATTAAAAATAAGAAGTTAGACTATAAATTAATTACTTTTTTTATTTTACCTCCCAGTAAAAAAATTTTATTTGAGAGACTGTCTAATAGAGATATGAAAGATAAACTAATTGCTGAAGAAAGAATGCAACAATTTGAAAGGGATGTTCTTCATTGGATTAATTATGACTATGTAGTGATTAACGACAATTTGGAAAAATGTTTTTTAAAAATTAAAAACTTGATAGATGCTGAAATTAACAGTGGATCAAAAGATTACGACATAAATTTTATAAGAAAACATATAGAAAAATTAACTTCTTAAATACTCATATTTTTTTGTTAATTCATAGTAAGTATCTAAATTAAGATTTTGGGGTCTTAAATTCAAATTTATACCCATTTGAGAAGCTACATCTTTATTATTTGTAAATAGTAGATTGTAAGGTTTTTTTATCATTTTCCTTCTGTGCATAAAAAAAATTCTAGTTATTTTTTCAAGATTCTTTGGGTTTTTAAATTCAAAAAAATTTTTTTTTGGTTCAAAAAAAAGAACAGTGCTATCTACTTTTGGCCTAGGTTGAAAACTCGTTGCTTTTACATCTAAAATCTTTTTAATATTAAGTCTCCAATTGGCTAAAATTGATAATCTTCCATAATTTTTTGTATTAAATTTAGATATTATTCTATCCGCAACTTCTTTTTGAAACATTAAAACAAGGCAATTGAACCATATTCTATTTTTATCAATATTTAAAACCCATTTACTTAGAATTTCTGTAGAAATATTATATGGCAAATTTCCAAAAACTATTAAAGATTGATTACATAAAATATTTTCATTTAATTTCAAAACATCTTTATTAATAATTTCAACATTTGTTTTAAATTTTTTTTCAAGTAGATTTGTTAAAACTTTATCTTTTTCAATTAATATAACTTTCTTTGGTTTTCTTTTTAATATTTCAGTGGTTAGATTTCCTGTGCCGGGACCTATTTCTAAAATATTTTTATCTTTTATGTCTATTGTGTTTATAATTTTCTTAATTACATTTTGATCAGTTAAAAAATTTTGACCCAGGCTTTTTTTTGCCTTTATCATCTTTTATCTAAAAAACTAATTGCTTTTACCAAACTGGTTGGATTAGATTGATTTTTTCCAAACATAATTTCATTTGGGCCGTGATCTGGTGTAACTCTTAAAAATGGTAGTCCTATCGTAATATTTATTGCATTATATTCAAATAGAGTTTTAATAGGTGTTAAAACTTGATCATGATACATTCCAATTATGACATCATATTTTTTTCTATTTTCTTTAAGAAATATTGTATCTGAGGGTATTGGACCTTTTATTTTAATATTTTTTTTCAAATAATTTATCGCCGGAAGTAAAATTTTAGTATCTTCATTAAATTTTGATATACTCTCACAATGGGGATTTAGACCCACAACTCCTATTCTTGGTTTATAGCATAAAACTTTTTTGTAAAAATTATTTACAATTGAGATTTTTTCAATAATTAATTTTTTAGTAATTTTTTTAGTTACACTTTTTAGTGGTAAATGAGTAGTTAAAGGACATACAGATAATTTATCATTATAAATTAACATAGCAAATTTCTTTTGATTAAAATTCTTAGATATATATTCTGTTACACCCAAGTATTTTTTTTTTAAAGTTTTTGATTTATTAATAGGACCGTTTATTAGTTTATTTGTGAGACCCTTTTTTATAATTTTAAATGCAAGCTGAAAACATTTTTGAACGTAATTATTTGAATTTTCATTACCGATATCAATAAGGTAAATTTCTTTTTTAGTAAGTTTTTTTTGAAATATCTGATCGTAATTAATTGACTGAATTTTCCTCTTAAACTTGTATCTTCTAGTTTCAGTGAGCAAAATTTTTTTGCTACATATTAATACTAAAGGGCTTTTGAATTTTTTAATTTTTAAAGTTTTAAAAAAAATTTCAAAAAAAATACTTTTTTTCTCTCCTGGTACAATAATTATTGGTCTAGAATTCACTTATTTTGCTATTTAGTTTTATTTTATTATAAAAAATATTAGAAAACCTATCTAATTGTTTTGAAGTCTCAATAAGAACCATTTTATCTAATTCTTTTTTTTTATCCACTTCTACTTGAATTTTTCTTATGTCATTAATTTTAAAGATAAAAAAATTATTATTTATTTTAAAAGGAGTAGTATATTCGCCTTTTTTAAGAACTTTCAATTTCTCAGTTATTACTTCTGATAGTAAGTTTTTTTTTACCCAACCAATTTTACCACCGACTCTAGAGGTATCAGAAGCACTGTAAATATTTGCTGTATTTTCAAATCCATTTTCATTAATACTTTGTTTAATATTTCCAAACAATTCTTCTATGGTGATATCATTTTTTTCAGTAAAAACTATTTCAGATAGATTGTATTCCTCTGAAAACTTTTCTTTGCTATTTTTTTCAATTTTTTTAATGAATTCCTCTTTATCAATTTTAACAGAGTTAATGTATCTACTATATATCAAATTTTTCCATTCATTTTCGATTTCAATTTTTCTTTTTAAGTCATCCATTGAAAAATTAAAATTTTTTATATAATTTTTTAATTGATTTTCATTTTCAAAATTTAAATTTTGAATAAGATTATTTAAAACATCATTTATCTGGGGATTCTGTAAAGATAATTCTTTATATTTTTGTATTTCTTTTTTTTTGATGAATTCTTTGATGAATGATCTTTTAGCTATTTTTAACAATTCGTTTTTATCAATTTCATTCAACCTTGGATTTAAAGCTTTAAGATAATTAATTTCTTTTTCAATATCGTGTGAGGTTATAATTTCATTATCAATTTTCATTATTATTTGTAATTCTATTTTTGAATAACAAAAATTAATTAACGAAAAAAAAATACAAATAAAAAAGATTATTTTTCTTTTTACCATTATCTTAAATTAGGTGTATTAAATCCACCGAATGGCATTATTGTTATTTTAAAAAATAAATTTTCAGAAGGTTTTAGATCTTGGTCACTATAATATTCTTTATTATATTCAATTCCAGCCCTCAGACAGTCATTTTCATATTGATAAATTAGGTTGTAGAATTCAGTAAAACTTTTTTCTTTATTTTCACTTGTTTCAAAAATTAAACTATTATTTTTATCAAAATTAAATCTAGTTTCATTTTTTAAGTATGAAGTTTTTAGGCTACTATTATTTTCGTTTAAATATTCAAACTTAGTTGAAAATTTATTTAAATAGTACTCAAAACCAAAAAGTTCATAATTTTTTTCGTCTAAATTATTTTTAATAGAAAAATCATAATTAAATTTGAGATTATTACTATGTTTGTATTCAAATAAACCAACAAAATCAGAGACTTTATCACCTAAATTACTATTTATAGGTAAATCTTTATTTTCCTCAAACCTTAGATTATTTGCAAAACCAAATTTCATTTTTTGATCAAAGTTTTGTTTATCAATTTTGATAAATTCATAACCATAAGTTGCTGAAATTCCTCCTTCACTTGTCTCTGTTATTCCCATTCTGTCTAGGTCATAGATATTTTCATATCCTATAGTTCTATCTATTTTTCGAACATCTTTTAATTGTGGCAAACTTAATCTTAGAGAGAATTTTGGAGTAATGAGATTGTTAAATTTTTCAGTTTCTTTATTCAATGGATAAGCATAATTTGTTTGAAATGTAGGTATTATAGTGCCTGTCGAATTATCTTTAAAATTAGTAGAATTTCTTGACTCGGAATTTACATTTTTAATTAAAATTGTTCTTTCATTTATTAGTCCATTGTCAAATAATTTTAAGTTTGATTGAAATTGTAAATTATTAATTAATACTTTTTCAGTTATATTTGTATTATAGTGTTTGTAATATCCCTTAGAATTAAACGAATAATTATCATTTATAATTTTTGAAAAACTAAAATTAGGCACGTATTCATACTTATCATTGTCATCTTTGGTAAGATCTTCATAAATATCAAGATTTGTATTAACTGTTATATCTTCATTGTACATCTGGAGTTTTAATGAATTTGATAGATTTGATTGATTATTTATAATCGGACTTTCAATCTTATTTGCTTTTAAGTAAGTTTCATCAGTTACTTGTTCTAATTTAAAGTTAAGGTCTACATAATCAAATTTATCATTTTCATATCCTTTATTAAAATTATAGAATAAGTGACCTTTAGAATTTTCATTGTTTGAGATAAATTGACTTAGATCAGTCAAATGATTTGAACTTTTGTTCTTTTGTCTAAACTCTGACTGGATCAAAAACTTATCATCGTTAAAAAACCTTGGAGTCAAAGTTATATCTCTATTCTCAGCTAAAGCTAAATAATAAGGTAAAGTTAGTGATAAACCTGAAGCACTGTTATCTTGAAATTTAGGGATTAAAAATCCAGTCTGTCTTTTTACAGTAGGATCGGGATGAAAAAATTTTGGAAAATAAAAAACTTTTTTATCGTAAATTTTTAAACTTGCATTTTTGTAATAAATAGTTTTTTTTTGTTTATCATGTTTTATCTCATCCGCTCGCATTTCCCAAGGTGGACACTTATCCGTTTTTTTACAAAAAGTGAATGTTCCTTTTTTTATTATCGTGTTATTTTCATTACTAATTAAACTTCGACCTTTTAATCTGGGTTCATTAGCAGAGTTTTCTATCAATTTAAAATTCATACTAATATCTTTTGCTATTAGTTCTTTTTTATTTAAATCAAGATATGATAAATCTACTAAAAATGTGTTTTGATCTTTGTCTATAGCAACAAGGTTTTCTAATTTAATTATTTTATCTTTTATAGAGTATTCAAAACTATCAACCTTATATGAATTCTCAAATTCATCCAATATTTCAGCTTGTTTTTGACTAATTATTTTTTTGTTTTTTAAATCATAATTAATTTCGTCAGATTTAATCAATAAATTATTTATGTTATCTATTATTCTAACATTGTTTTTTAAAAATAATTTAGACTCATCAATCTTGTATTCAATAATATTAGAATCTATTTTGAAATCTTTATTAAGTGTAGAAATTTTACCATTATTGATTATCAAAAAAGATTCATTTTTGAAATATTCAATTTTTTTACCTTCAACAATTATTCCATCTTGTTTAATAATTGCTGAAGCATTATTCGCTATTGTTAAATTTTGATCGTTAACGAATTCAATATCTGTAGCTTGAATATCAACTTCTTGGGAAAATAACTTATTTATCAAAAAAATTTGAGATAGAATTATTACGATTATTAGTATTTTATTTTTCATTAATTCTTACTAAACCTATTGTTGAGATTATACTTAAAAAAATAATCGGAAAAAATACAGATAAATAAATAGGTATTTTATCAGTTAGACCAAAAATATTGAAAATATTATTTATGTAATAAATTATTACGGATAACAAAATTCCTAATAATACATGAAATATATAAGGTTTATCTCGCTTAATATTAAGCATTATAATTGCAGAAATTATTACCATAATACTTAAATAAACCGGTAATGAGATAATTCTTAAAAAATGTAAATCGACCTCTTGAGAAGAATATCCCAGTAGTTCATTTTCTTTTTTGAGATTTATTAGTTGAAATAAATTAAGTGAATTTAGATCTCTAAATGATCTATTTATTTTATCAAAATTAAAGTGGCTTAATAAAGTAATATTATCCTCTAATTGAATTTGCTTGTTATTTCTAAAAATAATTGGATTCTCAATAATCCACTCGTTTAGAGAAATATCTACTTTTTTTGAGGAAATACTTTCTACTATATTAAAATTTTTATCAAATTTTGTTATAAACACATTTTTAAGATATTTATCTTTATTATTAGATGAAGCGTTAATAATATAAATTTCATTATCAATTTCATCTTTTATCCATAACCCGTTACCACTGTAATGTTTCAAATATTTACCATCCTCAGAATATATATTCTTAATATCAAAATAAAAAAATTTTAATTTAGAGGATATAGGGTAGTACAAAAGTATAATTAATATTCCAAACACAAAAGAGCACGCAGTTAATAATCTTATTAAATAAAAATTATCCAATCTATTAATCTTAATTAATTCATTTTCTTTTCTTTTAATAATTTCAACAAAAAAAAGTTGAGTAGATATTAAGACTATAAAAGGAAATATTTCCAGAAGTGTTGCAGGGACATTGAGGAGTGTTATTAAAAATGGTAGATGAAATTTTGACTTAGAGTCACTAAAAAAAGTTATTTCTTCAAATAAGGTCAGAATAAAAGTCAAAGAAAAGAAAATTAAAGAAAGTAAAATAATTTTTTTAAAAAATAATTTAACAAAATATCTATCAAATGTTTTGATCATGATTTTACTTTCATAATTAAAAAATTATAAGTTAATATGTAAATAACTATTGGGATACACATAATAAAAATAAATTGTAACTTTGACTCTTCTGCATATCTCATAAAAGTTTCAGATATGACTATAATTAGAAAAACATATAAAAAAACTTTAATTGATTTAAGAGTAAAATTATTTTGAACTTTAGAAAATGTTAATAAAAAACAACAGATTAAAGCTAACAAGGGAATATAGAATGGTTTGATAAATCTCTTATAAAGTTCTTGATTAAGATTTTTTAATCTATCTTTTTCACATCTGAACATTTCATCAATGTAAACCTCATTTGTTAATAAACTAATTGAACACTTAATTATTTTTGAGGATGGTAATTCTTGAATTTTGGCAACTTTAATTGTCTTTGAACTAAGATTTGATAAATTATAATCTATCTTGTCAAATTCAAAACTAATTAATTTATTATTGTTAGTGCTAATAATTTTTCCATTTAGTAATCTAAATATCTTTTTATTTTCATTAATAAGAATACCTTCTTTTGCAAAAATTATCTGATTATTATTTTGGTTAAGATCAAATAAGTCTCCCTCTTGAATAAAGATATTTTTGAATGAATTGTTATTAACTTTTTCATTAATAAAAATAGTTATATCAGAGACTGTATCTATAAATTTACCTTGTTTAATTAAATTTGGTAAAAAATCCATATTTGAATCTTTCAGAATTGTTCGTGCTTTTAACTGACTTGCAGGAGATATTATGCTTCCAATTAATATCTGTATAAACATTACTATGAATGCAAAATTAATTAGATTAAGAATAAATTTTTTTTTGGTTACACCATTAGTCCAAAATATTAATAGTTCGTTATTTTTTTCGTATTTTAATAATTCAAAAAAAATTGAAATTGCGAACACAAAAGGTAGAATTCTATGAATTATTTTTGGAAAATTGAATAAATTATAGTAAAAGTAAATTACAAAATTATGACCATCATCAATCACAAAATCCAGATAATTTACAGCTTGAATTATCCAAACTATAAGACCAATTGTAAATATGATAAATAGAGCTCTTAAGGATATATCTAATATAAGTTTCCTAAAAAGAATTTTTTCCATTGAATTAAAATTGTTTTACTCATATATAGCATTATCTCGTACAGATTGTATTTAAATTTTATGAATATTAAAATTATATTTAAAAGCCGGGTTTCAGCTAAATCTAATGGAAACCTAATATTATTTGTTGATGAAAGATTTAATATTAGTGGTCTAAAAAAACACATTCATAATTCTGAATATTCTTATATTACAGATTTGCTCAAAAAAAAAGACTCCCAAAAAAAAATTATAACTTTTGATATTAGTTCAAAAAAGAAAATAATTTTAGTTTCACTTAAAAAAAATCTTACTACTTCTGATGCAGAAAATTTAGGTGCTAAATGTTATGTTATTTTAAGTGAATTAAAAGATACAGAATATAGTGTTAACTCAGATACTATTCCTAATGGACTTAAAAATATTACTGGATATTTTTTACATGGAATTAAGCTAAAATCTTATAAATTTGAAAAATATAAAACAAAAAAAAGCAAAGGTGATATTTCTATTAATGTAATTGGTAAATATATTCCTAATCATAAAAATCAATTAAAATTTAATTCTATAGAGGAAGGGACTTTCTATACTAGAGATTTGGTTTCAGAGCCTGGGAATGTGTTGCATCCAGATGAATATGCAAAACGAATAAAATCTTTGAGTAAATTTGGATTAAAAATTAAAATTTATAATGATAATGAGTTAAAAAAATTAGGTATGAATACCTTACTTGGTGTTGGACAAGGAAGTATTAGAGGATCTTATCTTGTAACAATGGAGTGGAATGGGTTGAAAGATAAATCTAAACCCCTAGCTTTTGTTGGTAAGGGTGTTTGTTTTGATACTGGAGGTATATCTTTAAAGCCAGCTAAGTTTATGGAAGATATGACTTATGATATGGCTGGCTCTGCAGTGGTGGTAGGATTAATGAAAAGTTTAGCTTTGAGAAAAGCAAAAGTTAATGCAGTAGGAGTCGTTGGACTAGTTGAAAATATGCCTGGTGGCAATGCACAAAGACCTGGTGATATTGTTAAGTCTTACAGTGGTAAAACAGTCGAGATTTTAAATACCGATGCAGAAGGAAGATTGGTACTTGCAGATGCACTTACCTTTACTGAGGAAAAGTTTAAACCAAAGTTTATCGTGGATCTAGCAACTTTAACAGGAGCAATCATTGTTTCACTTGGTTCTGAATATGCAGGTCTATTTTCAAATGATGATAAATTATCTCAACAGTTGATAGAATCAGGTGAACATGTTGAAGAAAAAGTATGGAGAATGCCTTTAAATAAAAATTATGATAAGTTAATAGACTCAAAAAATGCAGATATGCAAAATATCAATTATGTTGGTGGAGCTGGTTCGACTACAGCAGCACAATTTTTACAAAGATTTATTTTAAACAAAACACCTTGGGCTCATTTAGATATAGCTGGAATGGCGTTTTCTAAATATGGTGGAGCCTTAAATTCAGGTGGTGCAACAGGTTATGGAGTTAGATTATTAAACAAACTTATAGAGGATCATTATGAGTAATATTGAACA
>MDTD01039531.1_pt1 | contig 13419 bp, 10 predicted proteins | sample 811221 | NCBI WGS metagenome assembly MDTD01 (sample SAMN05326646, study PRJNA326480) | marine metagenome | isolation source: seawater | place: Pacific Ocean: South West | collected 2011
ACGTTGCCACTCACGAACTGAAGCCTCATTAAAAATTGAGTACCCCGCCACAAGGTCCAGTGTCTCCTCGCGAGACATATGCCTGCTACTGCGTTTGCCTATGACAGCAACTAACTCAGCCTCATAATCCAGCGTTTCAGAAACTTTTGGCCGTACTATTGGCTGTTTGTGCCCCGTCAAACTGGTCGCCCCTCGCATAAAAAATGAGGGGTAATCAGGTCGATCATGCCCACCCTCTGCCGCATGGGCTTCATAATTTAAACCTATGCAAATTATTTTTGGTGGTCTGGGGATTACCGGACAAAATTTAATAGTACTAACTGGCAACCGATCGCGCGCGTTTTCAGCAGCGACCTTTGCTTCCTCAAAAATACCACAATCAGCCTCCAGTAACGCCAGTAACGTGTTTGGCAAACTTGGGTCGGCTTTGGATAAATCGACAACCTCATCACCGATCCGCACACCAAGTTTTGCTAATCCCTCCGACTCAAAAGTAACAAACCGCATCGTTCCCCCGCATTATGTTTCTACCTCGAAGCCTCACAGGTTGATGTCCATAATATAACACGAACTAAAGACAAAATTCTGTGCTCTTTAAGGCAAAACGAATATCATGAAGTCTAGTAATTGTTCAGTTTTTTCTCTAATAAAATGACATTAAGGTCGCTAAAAAGCATGCTTTCATGGGCATCTTATGAGCGTTGTGACATCATTTTTAGAACATTCTTACAGTTGTCTGCACTATTCCAGTTTGTAATAAAATACGTATCACTGGCCTCGCCGTACGAGTGATAGCGTTTGGGAAGTTTACGCCAATTCATTTACAAAATGCAAAATGCCGATGTATCACATATTTAACCAGGAATGTAATTCAAGCTTCAAAAAAACTAGGGTGCGCAAAGCCACTCAGTTTTGAAAAGGAAGACACCATGCCATTCGCTATGACAAATGACGGCGTAGAACTTTTTTATGAAGAGGTAGGCAAAGGAACTCCTATCATCTTCATCCATGAGTTTGCTGACGACTTAAGATCTTGGGAACGTCAAATACACCACTTTGCTCGCACTCACCGATGTATCGCCTTTAATGCTCGGGGGTATCCCCCTTCTGACGTGCCTGAGGAGTGGAAGATGTATAATCAGGTACGTGCCATGAATGACGTCCATGATTTACACAAATATCTAAAACTCGATAAGGCACATATCGTTGGCCTTTCTATGGGTGGTTTCGCCTCTCTTCATTTCGGCATTAATTATCCCTGTATGTGTCTTTCTATAACAGTCGCTGGTTGCGGATACGGATCAGGAAGCGACCAAAAAACTTGGAGGAACGAAACTTCACGCGTAGCTAGGGACTTTTTAAAAAACGGCATGACTGGATTTGGGGCAAAGTATGTGGCTGGTCCAACGCGTGTCCAACTAATGAATAAAGACCCTAAAGGCTATGCTGCATTCGTAAAACGCTTTAATGAGCATTCTGCGCTGGGCTCTGCAAATACTTTTCTAGGCGTTCAAGGTCGCCGCCCTTCAATTTACGATATGGAAGAGCAAATAAAAACTATTTCTATACCATGCCACATTATGACGGGTGACGAGGATGACCCATGTATCGAGCCCAACATTTGGATGAAGAGAATAATATCTTCCTCCTGGTTAAGTGTCTTTCCACAATCAGGACATGCAATAAATCTTGAAGAGCAGGCTTTATTCAATCTGTTAACTGAGAAATTCTTTAGAGCCGTAGAAAGCGGCCAATTTCGTAATCGCGATCCTCGAAGCACAGGTAGGAATATTTCGGGGGTGGACTAAAACAGTGACTGGATTATTCCCTGTGATAAATTTTCTTCGAAAATTCGTTTAGCTACGCCATCTTCGCAACATTGTTTGATGGAATATCTGTATCAAATATCATCTGTGGATTGCTGCACGTCAAACTTAAATGTGTCACCGTTTACTTGTGTGAAACTTATCCCAAAAACCAAGGATTCCCAATGAGACCATCACTAATATGATCGGCTCTACAGGCAAGCGATATTTTGGCGAAGCTACTGGCCCGTTAACAAACAGGAAATACATCACTGCTAAAAATGAAAAGGTTGCGGCCCACGGGAAACGTACCCAAAGTAACAGCAGGCCATAAAGACTTACTCCAAATGTGGTAACACTACCTACGATACCCAAAATGAATAAAAGTAAATATAAAAAATTATTACCCGCGACGTAGCTAATTACTTTAGAGATAAAATTAGGCGCATCTAAATTGTAAAAGCTTTGGGTGGACATGGCTCGAACCCGAGTATCAATAAGAATTGCCGGCGCTAACAAGTTGATTGCCATACCCTTGAGCCATGCCTTTGCAATAGCTACGGAGGAGGATTCCGATAGTTCTTTAAAAGCCAAGGAAGTCAAAATCTGACTTTCTTCGAACATGTCGGGATCTTTAATTCCCAAGTGATCCAATTTAGACAGGTATTTCTCGCGCATTTCATTCCTTGTAATCCTCAAAGGAGTGCCATTTTCAGCTTTCCGCACTGCCGGAATAATCCAATTTGCCAAATGTGTGCCGGTTTGCGCTGTCAGTGTTACGTTACCAAATGTAACTTTGTTATATAGTATTAGAGGACCCACAAAAATCACAGTGGGGAGAATAAATGCAAATGCTAAAACCAAAGAACGTCTTACGGACATTTTTTGGTATATCGCTATTACGAAACAGGCAATCAGCATAGAAGGAGCCAAAATAAGGCCTATCGGGCGCGTTAATATCGCCAATCCCAACAAAATTCCGCCGAATAGTGCCGCATGTATTCTTGGCTTTTTGAGGTATTCCAGTGACCAGAAAAGCATACTGGTAAAAAGAAAAACGAATAATGTGTCGTTTAATACCAAAGCGCTGTGAATAACGAGGTTAGGCCATATAGCACCCAATGTGCCCGCCAGAACACCCACTCTTCGATCAAGTCGGCAACCAAGCATTGCTATAATAACACAAGTGCCTGAATCTATGACAATGTTTACAAATATGATGCTCAAAGGACTGTCTATATTTGATAGTGAAAGAATAGCTATCAACAAGGGATACAGGGGCATGCGTTCCCTAAATCCCTCATTTTGCGGTAGCCCGTCTATCAATCCTAATTGCTGTGCCCATTCAAATGCCATCTGGATGTAAAAATCATCTTCCGCAAAAAACGTACCGTTCCCGGCTTTAACCGAAGCTATGTGCAAAACGCGTATAAAAATTGCCGCTACAAAAATCGATGTTAACGGATGTTGAGTGAATATTTCCCGCATTCGAGCGTATTGATAATCGTACACGCGATATCTCCGTAGGGTTTTTTTTCAACAGTTAGGGGTTATTACTCACTGGTTGACCCATATTAAAATAATTACTGATGAAGATTTCTCGAGCTTGCCGCTATTTCCTCGTTAAGCAATTAAAATCTAAAATGATCAAAACTTTCACAGTATGGCGTCACACTGTACACTGACATAAATTATGTTTGTGCAAAGTAGCAAGAATGAAGAAAATTTCTTTCATACAATCACTCACCCCGCTTCGTGGTATTGCGGCGATTATGGTTGCTGTGCTTCATTTTTCCGACGATCTATTCCCAAAATTAGACACCATATCTTATACTTTCCTCATCCAGAAAGGGTACCTGTGGGTTGATTTCTTTTTCATCCTGAGCGGTTTCATAATTACTCATGTTTACGGACATTTGTTCAAATATGGCTGCAAGCTTAGGGATTACCAAAGATTCATGTTTGCACGATTCACCAAAATTTATCCTGTGCATTTCTTCGTGTTGCTAGCTTTCATAATAATTGAGTTTGTCAAACTATGGTTCTCAATCAATACACAAGAGGTTTTATTAACAGAGCCATTCTCCGGCGATCGTCATCCCTTCGGAATTTTCACAACGATTTTATTAATCCATTCACTAGGTGTTCATCAAACGATAGTCTGGAATTTTCCTTCATGGTCAATGAGCGTAGAGTGGGCCACTTATCTTATTTATCCGCTATTAGCATACCTGCTGCTTCGGATCCGGCAATTTCACGCAGAGTTAGTTTTACTATTGATATTTCTCACTCTGGTCTTTTTTACCTACCTGCATGGGCACTTAAATGTTTACCATGATTATGGCATAGTACGATGCGCCTTGGAATTTTCTATCGGGATGATTGCATATCGTATTTATGAGGAAAAGCGTTTAATAAACCTTTTACGAAAATCTCAGGTGTTTTTCGTTGCATTAATCTTTACGCTCACATTTATGCATTTTGGATGGTTTGACGCATTAACCATACCTTTCTTTTTTATCATCATACTGGCAGCAGCTCACAATAAAACAACGGTTTACAAAATCCTTAACATACGCCCTCTTATAATACTCGGCGACATTTCTTTCTCTCTTTATATGACCCATTTTTTTGTCCGTGAGTTTGGCTCACGAATTTACCGAATTCTCACTGGCAACAACATATGGCAAGAAAATCTAACCGCATTTCAATCCCTTGTCGGATTACTTATCTGCATGATTTTTGTAATTCTCGTTGCGTGGTTGTGTTTCCACTTTGTTGAGCGTCCCTGCCAGCACAAATTGAAAGCCATCAATTTCTCGAGAAATGAAACCCGAAAATTACCGTCTGGTTAAAACTAGTTTCTCAAATTGCACATTAACTCTCGGCTGAAAAAACCAATGCAGACGCGAATTTTTATATAACCAATGATTTGCATCCTTAAATTGAAGAGACATATGAGTTATCTTTCGACTTCTTGATTTTTGCTGACGTACTAACCCCCGGAGCTCTCGCGACAATAAGAGAAAATCCGTTGCAGCAGGCCGACCCGGATAAAGAGGCAATCCGCTTTTTGCTATACTAAGTCCAACGGTTATCTGCCGGAGAAGTTTTTCATGATCATAAAGTTGCAACACGATAGCAGGTGGTTGATACAGTAATGAGAATAAAGATCCAAGAATTGTCCGCTCATAACTAATGCGAGCATGCAAGACCCCATCACTAATTTTTGGGACCACTAGCTTTTTATCCCATCTCCAACGGCGATCCTCAAGAAACACCTTTTTGGCTATGCGTGGCTTCTCCGCACGACGTAGGAGATAGTGATCATTAAAAACACCTACACTTTCATAGTGAGTTAATAGTGCTATCCCAGCTTTCCGAGCTGTAAATGGTGTTTGTCCCAACACAAACTCTGGAGCCGAAGAACCTGTAAAAAAACTTTCCAACTTAGTATCTAAACGCGGCGTCCAATTCATCTGAGCAGCCGCAATCGGCAAAATCTCATAGCCGGCGTATGAAAGCCCTACAGTTTGTAACGAGGAGTATATCGCTAATGTTCCCTGAACATCAGCAATGGGAAATTGTCGGCGTATCTCCGCTTTCGCTGATTCGTGTTTGCGCACAAGCGTTTTCATCCCTGTACTCAGAATTGACGCAAGCCCGTTCACCTGTTGACCTAATCGCTCCAACTTATTTGAGTAAAGGGTCGGGTGCCGATTTAGCAACAATGCAGTGCAGATCGACATACACCCTATTAAGAAAATTAATCCAATGGCCCAGAACCGCTGGGGTCGCATGCCTTGGCGAAAATATCCGAGCCTAGAGGTAAGTTGGCTCAGATTATTAGAATTCATAAAATGATAAATTACTAATAATGGCACCAAAACACTGAATGCTCGAATCACATGCTGACCATCCTGCCGTACAAATCCAGATTTGTATGAAAGAAAAAGTATTGCCGCAAGTGATGATAAAGGTATTAATCCCAAAATTCCATGCCGCTGGATATTGGTCTTTAAACACAAAAAAAGGAGCAACACTAAAAGAAAAACGTAGCATAACCATTCCCATACAGACCCACCTTCCGCCAGAAACTCTGACGATGCCGAAGCCATATCGAATAAAGAAACGATATAGTCTGGTAAAGCATCTAAAGGCTGCCCACCTGCAGAATGAAACGCTAGGGCAGTTAATAAAAAAAGAAACCCGTATTTCGGAAACTGCCTTAAATGGAAAATCTCAGTTAGGAATATTTGCACAAGCAAGATTATCCCCATAACGAAAAAAGTATTTTTTATTGACATTGCGCAAGCTGCAAACAGTAATAACGCTAAAAACAGCAACGTTTGATTGTTTTTTTCAATGTTAGGGGTCAAAATTGCAATCAAGCAACCCATGACAAAGAAACGGGCGTCAACTGCGGAAGTTAGTAGCACTAGGGTTCCGATTAAAAAGAGCCATTCAATTTTTGGATTGCATATGTAACTATGTGCTATCGCCGCTAGCGCCCAACCTATTATTACCGCAATCGTCAGTTGACCCACTATCATTACCCAAAACGTGTTAGGGTGAAATTCATTGTAATAAAGAATTGACCATGGGCCACCAGTGTGAATTACATCCCTCCCATGGACTGCCCCGACAGAAAACATTTCGTGATAAGCATATGTGTAAGCAGAATCTCCACTGATCGTTTGTATAATCGTGGGAGACCAAGAAACGAGCAAAAATATACTTAAACAGATCGTTATACTTACCCTTAACCTGTAAGATTCGATCATGTGTTTGATTGACTGTTATTTAAAAGAGTTCGATTGAATAGCCGTACCTTAATCCCCAACATCACCATCAAAAATACACTCTTTGCCATATGGCGAATTTGCATTTTTGATTGCCCGTAGGCTCGCCCCGGCAATTCGATTGGAATTTCTGTAATGGGATGACCGTTTATATGAAGTATGGTTAAACTGGTATAAAAAAATTCGTAGTCGCGAGCACTAACTATGTCAAAGGTGCTGTTTGAAATCCTATCCAAGCGATAAACTCTGAAACCACCGGTAGCATCAAAATTATGCCGTAGTAAAATGCGCGTTAAAATATGTCCCAAATGGGTGAGTACTTTTCGAAAAATACTCCACTCTGCCAAGCTACCTTTGCGTTGAAAACGCGTTCCAATTACCACATCAGATACCTGCGAAGCTTTTAGAAAGGCGGGGATATCCTCCGGTTTATGAACTAGGTCCGAGTCCATCGTTACTAATATCTTGTAGCCATTGTCGAAGGCATATTGGATACCTTTTAAGTGGGCGGAACCAATACCTAGCTTCTCAGTGCGGTGAATGGCATGAATGTGATCATCTTCTTCAGCTAATTCATCAATCAGCTCGCCAGTTCCGTCAGTCGAGTTATCATCTATTATTAAAATATCAACCGCGCCTAGGATTTCTCGAATTCGATTTATAAGAATAGGAACATGACCTGCTTCATTATAAGTAGGCATGAATATTAAAGTATTACTTGGTGTCATAGACCTAAGCCGCCCGCTTGCTCTTGTTCCACCATAGAAAGGATAATGTTTTCGAAGGAATATTGGCGTTTCCACCCGGTGAGGCGCTCTAATTTACTTGTATCTCCAACCAAAGGGCGTAGCTGTCGGGATTTTGTTATCAAGCTATCATCAATTTGAATATACTTCGTCGGGTCTAGGCCAACCGCATCGAAAGCCACATCAACAAATTCACTAATCGAATGAAGTTCCCCACTTGCTACAATAAACTCGCCGGGTTTTTCCAGATTAAGTATTAACCTCATTGCCTCTACATAATCTTGCGCCGCACCCCAATCAATCTTTGCATGTAAGTCCCCAAGCACAAGGCGTTCCTGCCTCCCATTTTTTATCTCCACCGCCGCACGGACAATTTTACGGCCAACATAAGAGGGAGCTCGGCGAGGGCTCTCATGATTAAATAATATACTAGCGCAGCATTTTACCCCATACTTTTCTCTATAGAGCTTGCAAAGATGAACTCCGGCTCCCTTTGTAATGCCATATACATTTATGGGTCGGAACGGTGTTTCTTCGGTTTGAGGTGCCTCAAATGGATTGCCAAAAACATGCGAAGAAGCAGCGTAAAGCAGGCTACTCTCTGGACAATTTTTAGCCATCGCATCCAGAAAATTTATTAAACCCTGGATGTGTATCGCATAGCTCTGCGACCAACTTGCAGCAGTTGACTCAGATGGATCTTCGGAGGACCGATGATAGGCAGCAAGATAATATATTTGAGCCGGCCCTATTTTCGTTAAAAGCGATAATACTGCTTCTGGGTCTAGTATAGAAAATTTATTTCTTTTGAATTTGCCGGGCAACTCAACATATCTTCTGCAGATTAAAGCAGTCTTAACGCCATTCTTTTGGAGCGACTTGTTAAGGTAAAACCCGTCTTGTCCATGTGCGCCGACAATAACGGCCGTATTATCGGTGCTAGTTAAAGGAAATTCCGGCATCATTTCAGTATTATGCTAAACTTATGTTGGCGCGCAAGCTCTAAGCTTGCATGATGCTGGCCAATAACTATGTTTGTGCTAATATATTGTTTTTGTTCCTTCAGAATTACGTCACCGGAAATTCATAATGCCAATGGATCGTTCGCCCGATATTGAGACCAGTAGCAAAACGCAACATTATAAAAAAGTCGAGATATTACGCCCAACCTGCAACCTCGACACCGTACGAGATGGTCGTGGTGGGATATTCACTTGGGTGCCGCCGGAGCCGATAGTGGAATTTAACATGCTGTATTTCAGGCCAGGGAAAACACGCGGATTTCATTACCACCCCCATTTCATAGAATATCTTCTGGTTGCTGATGGCTCAGGAGTACTGGTAACCCGTGAAAACCCTGAAGATTCCGATTGTGAAGAATTTATTCATTTGAGCAAGGGGGTCTGCACAAGGACTGAAATCAATATTTACCACACCGTGTACGCAATAACGGATATGACATTAATAGCAATGCTGACACATCAGTGGGACCATTCTGACCCACCAATTATTCGTGTGGATGATTAAATATAGTGATGAAACGAATAGCACTTATCGGAGCTCAGGGTTTCGTTGGTAGTTGTATTGCGAAATCCCTCTGTTGCAAAAACGACGTAGAGCTCGTGACAGTGAACCGACAGAACTACGAGTTAAACCGCACTGACGGCAGCTATGATATATTGATAAATGCGGCCATGCCGTCAAAACGATTCTGGGCTCAACAAAACCCCACATTAGATTTTATTGAAACAACCGAGAAAACTTCAAAACTTGTGAACGAATGGAGTGCAGGGAAAATTATACAGGTTAGCTCCATATCAGCCAGGAGCCAGCTCCATACAGTGTATGGTCGCCATAAAGCGGCTGCGGAAAAACTTGTTGAGCATAGTGACAACCTGATCTTAAGGTTGGGACCAATGTATGGAGAGGAGCTTGATAAGGGCGTATTAGTAGATATTGTCAATGACCGGGTGGTTTTCGTGAGCCGCGATAGTCACTATTGCTTTGCTCCAGTTAGTTGGATAGGAGAATGGATTGCAAACAATTTAGACCTCGCTGGTGTAATGGACCTAGGCGCAAATGAGGCCATTCGGGTAGGTGAGGTTGCGGAGGCAGTAGGATCGACATCTCAATTCCAAGGTGAAATTGATAATCAAATTCTGAGTAAACCAATTGCTTGTGCTCCCCTAGCACGCGAAGTCATTTCTTTCACAAAGCAGCTGAAAGAAGAAAAAGGCCGGGAAAAATGAAAATAACAGAGATCAATTGCTGCCGCCTTTGTAATTCGAAACATCTCGAGTCAGTATTTGATTTTGGCGTACAAGCACTTTCTACGCGGTTTCCAGGTCCAGACGAACCAGATGCAGAGTTAGTTCCTCTTAACTTGGTTCAGTGCAAGCACTGCAAACTCACTCAGCTTACTCATGATTACGATTTAGATGACTTGTACCGACGAGGGTATGGGTATCGGTCGGGCATTAATCAAACCATGAGAGATCACCTATCTGGTATAACGCAACAGCTTGAATGTCATATTGATCTAAAGCCTGGAGATACAGTACTTGATATCGCTAGCAACGATGGAACACTTTTACGCAGCTATTGCGCGAAAGGAATTAATCTCGTTGGAATTGATCCAACGGTCGAGCAATACCGGAACTTTTATCCAACTGGGGTCTTTCTTGCATCGGATTTTTTTTCAAAACAGACATTTTTATCCATAAGCCCCTCTGAAAAGGCCAAAGTTATTAGCTCAATTGCAGTTTTTTACGACGTTCCAGATCCAGGCCGTTTTATAGCTGACGTGGCATCCGTATTGGATAAAAATGGGGTCTGGGTAATGGAACAATCGTACCTGCCGTTGTTAGTATCGGATCTTTCCTTTGACAGTATTTGCCACGAACATCTCGGTTACTATTGCCTAAAGCAAATTAAATTCGCGGTAGAGCACGCTGGGCTCCGTGTTTTTGACGTTGAGACTAATTCAATGAATGGTGGTTCGATTCGTGTCTTTATTTGTCACGATGAAAGTCGGCATAAGAATAACGAAGAAGCTCTCTCAAGAGTTGAACAACTCGAGGTGGAGGCGATGCTCGATGAGCCCCAAACTTTTAGAGCCTTCCGCACTCGTGTAAATGAAATTGGCAAAGAGCTATTGGATGTAATTAAGAATGCGAAAGAGAATGGAAAAAAAATACACATCTATGGCGCGTCCACTAAAGGCAACGTGCTACTCCAATTATTTGGCATAGATCTGACTTTGGTTGATGCTGCGGCCGAGAGAAATGAATGGAAATTCGGCCACCGAACACCTGGCACAAACATACCAATTATTTCTGAAGAAAAATCTCGCGCAGAAAAACCTGATTACTACCTCGTTCTTCCCTGGCATTTTCGAGATGAATTTGTACAACGTGAAAAAGATTTTATCAACAGTGGAGGGAAGCTAATATTTCCCCTTCCTAAATTAGAAATTTATCCCGAACCGTAAAACGAGGGGTTTCCCTTTTGGCTGGCATTTTTTCGAAGTTAGTTTGAAAAATTTTTTACGTGCCGAAGGACCTTATTCTCTTCCACCAAGAAAAGGTCTTTATTGCTCAATGTGCCTAAAACAAAACCCCAAGGATATTTGCGGCCTCTGAAGAACCTGTTGTAATCATTGGTGGCTGAACGGGTTGCTGCAGTATTGTTACAACTTTTTCTCCATAATCACCTTTTTCCATCATCATACGATCGACTTTGCATGCCGTGCAATAATCTTTCATCCACTTTTCTAAAAAAGGATTTTCACACCAGTTCGTGCGCTCCGTATAAATAATACGGGTCGCGTTGGCTGCGCATTCTGTAACGCTTCCGTAACCAGCTTTCGTAACAAGAAGGTCGGCAGAACGCATTAAATCAAGAAAAGAATTGCCCATGTCAGCTCGAGAAATCCAATCATCTCTCAACTCGTCCCAGTCTGGAGGAACAATCCAGACGACACCATCCAGTTTGGGTAGTGGCATGACATTATGCGCACCAGGAATCCCTCCCATAGAGGCTATCGCATAATAGGACGCTGGCTTGAACTTCTGTAAATCGCTTCTTATATCTCTTCCCTGCCGGGCCACGGGGCCAACTGAGCGGGAGCGTGTAAGCCAGTCCATTTTCATATGGGGGGACAGCTTAATAAACTCGGTTGCTCGATCATAGTTTTCGGTCAGATGGCTAAAAATATTTCCAGCATCACCCTGAGTACCGCAATAAGCAGCAAATACATCTGCCCAATTGAGCGAGCAAATTGCTGCAACGGGCATTCCCGCAGCTCTGGCAGAAGCTATGCTAACAACCGAAATATTCGTCAGCACAACGTCTGCATTTAAGTTTTGGAGAATGTCTGCATCTTTAGACACCACCTCATCCCACTCATAGATAAGACTTTTGTAGTCCTGAAATAGTCCCTCAATATCAACATCCAAGGGACCTTTCATGCGCATATTGGGATCAGGTGGTGGTGGCCCAAACTGGAAAGGAATTTTTAAAAATTCCTTGCAAATCTCTGGTGGTATTTCTGTTCGAAGGGTTATCCGGCATTTGCGGTGGTTTGTAATACTGTCCAGAATCGGTGCTATCTGGGCGAGATGCCCAAAACCATTTGCAGAAACATCAGCAACAATATGCGGAATTGCATTTTTTTTACTAACTCCGACCATAAACATCTTCCAACCGTTCGATGTCATCCTCACCAACATATTCTCCGGTCTGTACCTCGATCAGATGCAGTGCCTCATCACTCTTGTTCTCAAGACGATGCGTTTCTCCGATGGGTATATAAATCGATTGATCAGGCAGCAAATTCATCACCTCTTTGCCACGCGTCACCTCGGCCTTACCTCGAACAACAATCCAATGCTCAGCCCGAAACTTATGGCGTTGCAGAGAAAGTTGACCACCAGGGCGTACTATTATCCTCTTTACTCTGAACCTTGGGCCTAAATCGATATCCTGATAACTACCCCACGGCCTGTAAACTTGACTTGGCATAATCACCTCATCTCGCCCCTCCGTGGCTAAACGGTCAACCAAATTACGAACTTCAGAGGCTTGATCTTTCGGCGCCACTAGCACTGCATCCCGCGTTGCTACAACAACCACATCTGACAATCCCATAGCGGCAACCAGCGGTCCGTTTTCACTATGGATATAAGAGCCCTTGACTGCTTCAACTACAACGTCACCGGAAATAACATTATTATCAGCATCAAAATCACCTTTCTGCCAGAGAGAGAACCATGATCCAAGGTCAGACCAGCCGCAATTCAAAGGTACAACGGCCGCAAGGTTTGTCTTCTCCATTACTGCGAAGTCAATTGAATTAGGTTCAATCTGGCTAAAAGCCTCTTTATCAAGCCGTAAGAAGTCCATATCAGTAGTCATATTGAGAAAAGCGTTCTCACAAAGCGTTGACATTTTAGGTTGGAACTTTTTTATTTCTTCCAAAAAAATATCAGCACGAAACACAAACATCCCACTATTCCAGAGGTAGTTGCCCGATTCCAAATAATTAGTCGCAGTCTTCTCGTCAGGCTTTTCCACGAAAGCAGCTACGTCGAAGCTAGTTTCTGTTGCGCTTAGCGAAGAGCCTTTGCGTATATAACCAAATCCAGTTTCGGGACGATCAGGATTTATACCAAAGGTTACTAGCCTACCAGCTTTAGCAACTTCCAACGCGTGCTCTAACCCGCTTATAAATGCCCGCTCATCCGATATAAACAAATCTGAAGGCACTAATAACAATAAAGCTTCTGTATCATGTTTTGTTGCAAATAGCGCTGCTATGGCTGCAGCCGGCGCCGTATTACGACCAACTGGCTCCAGCAACAAAGCAGCTGGCGTAACCGCAATCTCACGCAACTGCTCTGCGATTATAAAACGATGATCATTGTTTCCGATAATAAGAGGTTTGAAGGAGCCATCTATCTTTGCCAACCTTTTTACTGTCTGCTGGAGCATCGTCTCCTCGCCTGCTAGCGAAAGAAACTGCTTTGGATGAAGCGCCCGGGATAAAGGCCAAAGTCTTGTGCCTGA
>MDTD01036967.1_pt1 | contig 13417 bp, 14 predicted proteins | sample 811221 | NCBI WGS metagenome assembly MDTD01 (sample SAMN05326646, study PRJNA326480) | marine metagenome | isolation source: seawater | place: Pacific Ocean: South West | collected 2011
GAAGTAGAGAACGGAGGCCGTCATGGCAGTTGTAAACACCAATATCGGTGCATCATTAGCTCAAGCCGCTTTGGTTAAAAACCAAAGGTCATTGGACACTGCCATGGAGCAACTCTCCACCGGCAGTAAAATCAACTCAGCAGCAGACGATGCTGCCGGGCTTGCAATCAACACGCGTTTGACGTCTCAGATCATGGGTCTGAACACGGCTGTTAGCAACGCTAACGACGCGATCAATATGGTCAATACGGCCGAGGGTGCTCTAGTAGAAATGGAAAACATGCTTCAGCGTATGCGCGAGCTGGCGCTGCAAGCATCTAACGGCACCACGGACGTCAACGATCGCTCTTATCTGGACAGCGAGTACAAAGCCCTGTATGCGGAAATAGATCGCATCGCCGACAATACTGAGTGGAACGGACGCACGATCCTCGACAATTCAGCTGATGGCAACGCAAGTGGCTTCGTTGAATTTCAGGTAGGCATGGATACCGGGCAGGTAATCTCGGTTGACTTCGGCAACTTCACAAACGTCAGTGGCTCAGGGACCTTTGCTAGCTTTGTATCTGCAGGTGCAACCGCTGGAACAATCTCTGCAACCACCACTAGCCAGGCGCAGTTGAAGGCATCTGCTGCTATCGGTGCAATTGATACAGCTCTCGATGCAATCAGTAATCAGCGAGCTACGTTAGGTGGAGTAGCGAATCGACTGACGCACTCTGTCGACAACCTTACCAATATTAAGGTGAATGCCTCGGCAAGCCGCAGTGCTATTATGGATACAGACTACGCAGCCTCCACAACTGACTTAGCCAGAGCGTCCATCATTGCGCAGGCTGGTACTGCAATGCTTGCACAGGCCAACCAACTGCCACAAACAGTGTTAGCACTACTCCAGTAGCAACAGTTTTAGGCACAAAAAAACGCCGCATCGCGGCGTTTTTTTGTTTAGGCCCCCCCACCAGCGGCAAATGTTTGCCGCAGTAGCACATGCCCCCTCCTTCTCCGCGAAACGGCAGTTAATCACAATACACATATTTATCAATAAAAACAGGTGTTTACGGTCTTATTTTTCCAATTAAAAGAATGTTGGCACAGCCTTTGCTTCTTGTGATTGCGTGCCGGATTAATTTATGTGGAGAAAACCAAAATGGCTGTGGTGAACACGAATATCAGCGCTTCTCTTTCTCAAGCAGCGTTGGCTAAGAATGATCGAGCGTTGTCCAAGGCTATGGAGCAACTATCTACGGGCAAAAAGATAAACTCTGCGGCTGACGATGCGGCAGGTTTAGCTATCAGCACTCGCATGACGTCCCAGATAATTGGCCTGGAGCAGTCCATTCAGAACGCTAATGATGCGATCAGCATGGTTAATACCGCCGAGGGCGCATTAGATGAGGTAACAAATCTGCTTCAACGAATGAGAGAGCTCGCTTTGCAGGCCGCAAATGGCACGACAGATACGGCGGACAGATCATATCTCAACAAAGAATACCAAAACCTATACACCGAAATTGATCGAATTGCAGATAACACTGAATGGAACGGTAGGAACATTCTCAACAATCAGGCCAACGGAAACGGCAGCAGTTTAGTGGAGTTCCAAGTTGGAATGAATGCTGGTCAAACCATCAGCGTAGACTTCGGCAATTTCACAAATGTATCAGGTTCAGGGACCTTCGCCGACTTCGTATCGGCTGGTGCGACAGCTGGAACTATTTCTGCAAACTCCACAACCGTCGCTCAGACCAATGCTTCTGCTGCTTTATCGTCAATTGACACTGCTCTGACGGCAATCAGCAACCAAAGGGCGACGTTTGGTGCGGTTTCTAACCAGTTGATCCACGCAGTGGACAATTTGACCAACGTAGTTACCAATTCAGAGGCATCCAGAAGCCGTATGATGGATACCGATTATGCTGCCTCTACCTCTGAGTTAGCCCGAACCCAAATCATTCAGCAGGCTAGTACGGCCATGCTGGCTCAGGCTAATCAGCTACCGCAAAGCGTATTACAATTGCTGCAGAATTAAGCAATTTCTCGCATTCGACCCCTTGGCGCGAAGTTTTCTACTTCATCTTAGATTGCCTAAGACACTCACCACAGCGCCAAGGGGTCGTCTCTTTAAAGCTCGGTTTCAAATTTTTTGCCTCAAATCCTAAAGTTTTCAGCGTTCCCACCGATATTAATCGTGAAAAACTGTAAATTAAGGTCCCGTATCTCGAGACTTGCAGGGAATGCACAGTTCGGGAGGGAGGTAAAAAATGAGTACGACAGAGGGAATTTCAGCTCCGCAACCTCAACAGGCTCCTGCTCAGCCAGCAAAGCCTGACCGGTCGTCAACTGACGATTTAGCGTTGGACGTCAGCAAAGCAAACAAAGCTATGCGCGATGTCTCGGCAAGAACGCAGGAAGTGAGGGAGGTAGCTACGAGGAATGCTCTTAATGCAGAAGCGCATCAAGAAAAAACCGGTAAGCTCCTCTCAGGCATGGCCGCAGAATTGGACGAGGCAATTCAAGTGTTGAATGAGTCCCTTGCCAAAACACCGACAAAAGCCATGATTAGCAAGGATGAATATCTCAACAGATTCGTGGTGAAAATAGCCGACAAAAATAGTGGCGAGGTAGTGAGGGAAATTCCCAGCGAAGCTTTGTTGAAGTTTGCCAGGCATTTAAAAGAACTCAAAGGGCTCTTGTTTGATGAAAAGACCTAGAAACGCTCCGACTGAATTATATTAGGGTTGTAGTCTCCCCCAGATCACTATCATTAACCACTTAGTATGGCTGCGCTACTTATAACATTTAAAATTCTGCTGCAGGCCGTGGCCGCTAAAAAGTTAAGGACCATACACAAGGTACTCAGCCGTTCCGCATGTCTCTAATTCTTTTTTCGTAATGATCAAGATCAACTTTGGAAAGGATCGGTCGCGTCATCGCAGTAAAGTCGTAATTAAAGTCATTCAACACTCTGCAGATAGTTTCTAAAAGCTTCAACTTCAAGCCGTGGAATGCTTTTGAATAAAACCCAGGCTCCGAAAATAATGAGCGATCAAACAGCTCAACAGCGGCATCAAACAGGCGGCCCTTATTGAGGATTCTTGTTTGAATAACTAGCAGTGAAAAATACCTCGCCATATCCGAAAATAGATCGGTATCGGCAAAAACTTGTTGGTTAAACAAGATTACTTCTTCCAGGTGCACAGCCTTGTTTATAGTAGAGGCACTCGCAGCGTGAATTCTTCGAGTTCCCAGACGCTGGTCTAAGACATACGCGGAACCCACAGTAGACAGGCGAGCCCACATATACGAGTCCCCAGCCGGTAGTCGGTGCCTATTAAAAACTCCATTAGACGAAATCTTCAAAAAACGCTCGTAACCACCAACCGCATCAAACGCGTCTCTGCGAAATACTGAAAAGGAATGCTGAATCCAGTTAGAAAACAGTACGTGGAATAATACGCAGTTTGGACCCGTTGCAAATTTAGGCACCAAATGTTCTGTGCTATCGAAATAAACATCAGCCTGCAGAGTCCTATATAAGGAGTAGGCAAAACAACAATTGTTGTGTTTCAAAAGCCCGTTTTTCACGGTCTGCTCTAAAAAAGTGGGGTGCCAAAAATCGTCATGGTGCAGCCATACCACAAACTCAGAGCTCGTATTTGAGTATGCGAAAGTGAACTGCTTAGCTGAACCTAGATTGGCATCAGACCGAAAATACTCAATTGGTAACCGTTGGCGCCACTTTAAGATTACTTCTGATGGCGACTCTGGCGAGCAGTCATCGACTATAAAAACCTTGAAATTTTTATAGGTCTGCCCCGAGATGCTCCTAAGGCAGGTATCCAAATATTGAGGGTTCTTGTAAAAGGTGATGATGATGTCTATCAATTATCTCTCCAATTAACGAGCCGGAAGATCTCACGTCAAAATCAAGACACCACGCTATTTTTATTTTCAAAAAGAACAGTCATCTCTCACATGATTCATGTGCCCGGCTCATTCCTCGTATTTATTTAAAGTCCGTATGACGTGCTCCTGCTGAGATTCCGTAAGGAAAGGTGACATCGGTAGGCTTAGAATGCGGCTGGCCAATTTGTCCGTTACGCTAAACTCATTAAGTTGTTTCATTTTGCTATAGAAACTTTGTCTATAAGGCGGCACCGGATAATGGATAAGAGTATTTATCTCGCGACTGTGCAGGAACTCCTTGAGAGCATCTCGCCGAGGGTGCTTTATAACGAAAAGGTGCCAAACGCTATTAATGCCATCAGGCAAAAGCGGAAGAGCATATCGCTCCCGGTCTAGCTTAGCCAGATAGGTGTCAGCAACTGATTGTCTTCTAGTGTTCCATTCATCCAGATATCGCAACTTTATCCGTAAAATGGCGGCTTGCAACGGATCCAGCCTGCTATTGACTCCAAATGAATCGTGGCGATTTTTCTCTACGGATCCGTAATTTCTCAAGCAGCGTAACTTAAACGCCAAACGCTTATCGTTCGTAGTAACTGCTCCGCCATCACCAGCTGCGCCAAGATTCTTACTTGGGTAAAAGCTCCACGCAACCGCATCTCCATGTGAGCCAATTCTCTTATCTTTATAGGTCAACCCATGAGCTTGGGAGGCATCCTCCACGACCTTTAGACCCTCTGCTCGCGCTAATTTACAAATAGCTTCCAGATCCGCGGGCTGACCATAGAGGTGCACTGGAACGATAGCCTTAGTTCGTGGAGAGATTTTTTGACCTAACAAATCGGGATCGATATTGAAGGTCGTCTCCTCAACGTCCACTCCTACAGGAGTAGCGCCTGTTTTGCTCACTGCTAACCAGGTGGCGATAAATGTGTGCGCAGGTACGATCACTTCATCACCCTCACCCACGCCTAGAGCCTTTAAGGACAAATAAAGCGCGTCTAGGCCATTACCGACTCCAATAGCGTCGCTTGTGCCACAGTACTCCGCAAAATCTCTCTCGAACGCTTCTAAAACCTCACCCAAGATATACGTGCCAGATCGAAGTACTTCAGTCACCTCAAACTCTAGTTCCTCCTTAAGTTGCAAGTGTGTCTGTTGCACGTCGTAAAATGGGACTTTCACTCCCGCACCATTTCTATGAATTGCTCGTAGTCCCGTATGTAGTCCGCCTCATCAAAGCGGTCTGACGCCATGACTAAGCAAACAGAGCCAGATGAGAACTGTTTCAGAGAACGCCAGATCATGGGCGTCATTAGTAACCCCTGATAAGCCACATTGAGGAGATATTCTCTTCGCTCATGCCCGTCAAACAGCTCTACCGTAAAACTGCCAGAGACGGCCACCATCAGTTGCTGCAACGTTCGGTGTGCATGTGACCCTCTCTCAACTCCACCTGGAACGTCATATAAAAAGTATGTGCGCTTAATTTTAAATGGAATGTGGTTTTCGCCCTCGACATAACTAAGATTTCCTCGCTCATCTCTCACCCTCGGCAAGGTAATTATCTTGCAATCCGCTACCGACATTTATGTGTTGCCCGCTCGGCGTAACTTAATGGGACCATGACTGTTGACACAACGCTACCTTGAATGAATTGGTCCATACTTCACCCGATAATACTCTTCGACAGATGAGAAACTTTTGTAAAGCTCTCCCAAATAAACGCGCCTTTTTTTATCAATGACGCCCTTGTGAAATTTTTCTGTCAACCGGTAATAATCGAAATCCTGCCTTACAAATGCCGCGCTAACACAGTGCGCGAGCCCCAATCTCGGGCGAAGTGATTTGTTTGCGCCTACTCGGTGATAAGTCATTGAATCAAACACTATCACATCTCCTTTTTTCGCCTCGGGTTGGTAAAACTTAACGGTCTGTAATTCATGGTCCGGCATCGTCTCCATCCTGTGTGAACCCAGAATGAAGTTAGTTGCTCCATTTTCTAAAGTGAAATCGTCCAAGCAAAGAATAAAGGAGAGACCAAGCGGCTTAGAGCTCGTGAAATTTTGGTGGTCAAAATCCCTGTGCCAAGTTTGGTGAACGTGTCCGTTCGGCAAGTTTTCAACAATAGTGCTTGTCTTCAACAGGCATTTTTGTTGGATGCAATGTTCAGTGAAATCAATCAGAAAATCCGCTGTGGAAAATTGAAAGAGGGATTCAGAAAACGCACAAGCGCAACGGATAATTCCTCCCTGCTCTCCAAACTCAGGAGTACTATGCACGCGAAACTCAGACACAATTTGCTTAATATCTAGGTACAGCTTGTCAACGACCGCGGGTGCTACAGCGGAGTCAAACACAAATACTCCCTGCTCAGATATAGCACTAGAGGCGCGTTCGACTTGATCGGAACTTACACGAAACTGCGTGCCCATTTCGCCTCTCTTTGCCAACTCCAAGCGCCGTCGCCCCCGAGCCTCAGAACATACGAAGCTCTTAGAATTTTATGTTCCTAGCCAATCCGATTCCCCCGCCGCCCATGTCATTACCGTTGTAAAGGCAAAACACCTGTCCGTCTGAGGCTCGAAACACCGCCGGATAGGCTAAATGTCTGCTGTCAAAGCTGTCTGGTCCCGGGCTTAACCCAAAATTATCCTGCCTGCACCATGAAGACATATCAGACGAGGTGGCATACCCCGACTCATATACACCCGCGCGAGTACCAAAAGTAAACGACATAATGTACTGGTCAGCGCCCCACTCAAAGACTCTGGAGCGGCCGATGCGATATTCCCCTTCACGCCCTACTGCAACTGCAGCCCCTTGATTTGCGTCAAACCGAAATCCATCCGGGCTATCCACGACCGCTATATTATAATTTGGGAAGGGCTTCCCAGAAATGATTTCCCATGAACACCCCTCTGAGTACCATGCTCTGAAGGACCCATCTGATAAACGCCTGATGGAATGAATGGCTCTGATAAACAACCCGCTATCGTCACGATCAATAACTGGTGTCTTGAACTTTCTCACAAAAGTGCGGCCTCCATCTGTACTTGTGGCTAAGCCACCGAATGCTAAAAATTTCGCTTTCGTTGCCAGCTGAAAACCAACGTAGTACATCCTCAGTTCGCCATCCACATCTATGACGTCACCTAATAACATTCCATTATCGTCGAAGGCTCCCGGCTCCCCGATATCCAATACTGGCTCGTTGCTGTAAGCCATTACTTTTGTAGGATCATGACTACAGATATCAAAGTAACCGATTCTCGCTACTCCCGAATGGTCGCGAATTCCGCAAAAAACTCTGATCGTGTCAACGTCGATCCGAATGGGAGTGGGTGTTAACGTGCCCATTGATCCCCAGGGTAGGTGTTGTTCTGCAGACCACAGAAAGCCCAATTTTTCCCATATCATTGAGCGCGTACCTCACAACTAATTCTGTGTGAGGCATATTTATAAGTTCGCTGTAAACTGGAACAGCAGCCAATATTCTCTTTGAACTTAATCAAAGCAGGTGTGTAGGTGCTCCGATCACTGGACACACCAAAATCTAAAAGTCCTATATCTCTATCCACACAGTATTCAACTAAAGACGAGCAGAACTTATACATTGGTGACTTGTTCAATGCGTGACCAAAATCACCCCAGGCTGCCACGTACATTTTATCTTCCCCAACTAAGTGACAAATAGCGGCAGCTACGTAGTTATCATCTACAAAAAACTTAAACAATCGAAGCCTCTCACGATAGCGAGTCGTAAGCTCTTTCAAATAATCGAACGAGTACTTCAATGTCATGGCTTTTTTACTTCGGTTATTGTTAATAAGCTTATAGACGTCTGCCACCTCGCGTTCCCAATCTAATGAGCAGTCGCGAAGTTGGAAGCTATGCATTTCACTAAAACGCCTAAGCAGCCTTTTCGAAGCAGATTTTAGTGAGGATTCGTATACCAAAGACGATTGAAAAGCATCGCACCGAATGGCCTGACACAGGGCAGTATTTACAACGTCAAAATTTTCCCTCGATAGGTGATATTCGAAATCATCAACGGCCGTCGCGTAGTAAGAAGGCGGCGTTTTTACCCAAATTTCACGTATTCCATTTTCGACGCTATTTTCAATAATTGACCGGACAACCGACCCAACGCTGTCAAAGTCCAAGTTTAGAAGTTCGGGACAAAACCAAAATGGTGCAGACAGTCCCAGACGTAATGTATCTTCAATTCGCTGACCGTGGATAGGTACCACAGTTTTATCAGCTGTAAGGACATTGAAAGACAGGGCTTCGGCTTCTCCCACCTCAGAAGCCTCGTAATAGCCCCGCGTAGAAAAAATATTTTCCACTGAAGCTTTACCTACCCATAGCGCAAGAGTGATGACCGTAGAGTCGACGCAATTCTAAAGCCACTAAATACCCAGAAAATTCGGAAATTCAACAAGTATTTGTGCCTCCCAGGATGTATTACTCAGACTTAACCTTAAAATATTTGGTCGCAGGCACTCGTTCGTTCCGTACTGCAGGATTTCCTGTGTAGATCGAGTTTTCTACAGTATTCCGATTCACAACAGCACCGGCACCGATAAAATTATCCTCGGCTACGGTGATTTGATCTGCCACTGCCGAATTTATCCCCAAGAAGCTCCGCGCGCCGATTTCACTAGACCCAGCAATGCAGACGTGCGAGGAAAGGTAAACAGATTGGTTGATCTGCGACCCATGGCCGACATGATTACCAGACCACAACATCACGTTATTCTTGATCTGAACTCCATGCTGAATATTGTTACCCTCAAAGATCATGCAATTATCTCCAACTTGAGCTGTCCTCCAGACCATGGCATCACTGCTTATGTAGGTTGCAAACTCGTAACCAATCTCTCTGTACAAACTGTATACGCGTTCACGTTCTCTATTCAATTGGCCATAGGAGAGGGCGACGAAAACTTTGTATTTACTGGCGGGGTAATGAGATAGGAAATTAGTCTGCGACAAGACGGGACGATCATGAAATGAGGCACCTTCAGAATAAAATTCGTCGTCGACAATAAATCCTGCGATTTTCTCTGTAGAGTCCACAGTGAAAAACTCAGCCGCAATGAATGCAGTTTCCCCCGCACCAAATATCATCAGTTTCTTCATCGCTTACTAGCTCTAGCTTGCGCTCACAGCATTGTCCGTACTCTTATGCACGGGGCTTTAATGTGTCGTAAAGAAACGCAATCACGGGTATTGAAAGCGTATTGGACGCTACCTTCCCAAATCGTGATGCACAAGCTTTTTTGACAAATGAAGGCGTGTATCGAGAACCTTTACTACTTCAGGCGACATTCACTGCTGGTATTCCCCGTCCAATACCAGACGAAGTTACTGAGAAAAAGAATTTTTTACTCTTCTCAAGGTCATGAGACGTATAGGGCACTTCAAGATTTTCAATTTCAAGACCGAAATGAATGTAATAAAAGTTCCAAACCGGGTCATTAGTAAACAGTGACGATGCGACGCTGAGGGTCTCACGAGCGGCTTCAGTTTGGCCCAGGGCTTCTAAACACTTACCCTTGAAGAATAGCGCAAAAGCGTGGTCATGTTTGAGAGCTAAGACGTTATCAAAAGACTCTATCGCTCTTTCAAAGTTGTCCATCTGCATGTCTGTGTTGTGAACGAAATTCAACTCCAAGTTCATCGAGTAGGCGACCTCATTTATTTGCTCGGGGGTGAAGTGCTCCGTCTCAATGACGCAAGACTTGTAGCCGGCTTCTCTCACGTCCCCAACCATCTGTCGATTTTCCAACGCAACCTCATACATTTCGCTTCCAGCCAGCGGTGTTGCTACGTTAATCCGGTACCAATTCGCTGGCAGTTCCCGCAAAAATTCACGCGCAACTGCAATATCATCCATCGTCTCTCCGGGCATCCCGATTATGATGTTGCAATCGGTGTAAATTCCCATTTCGTAGCAGTCCTTCGCAACTCGTTCAGTGATGTCGATTCTGAGCGGTTTCTTCATTAACTTTTTTAAGACGCGGGGACTGCCGGATTCCACTGCCAACGTGAGTTGTCTCACACCACAAGAAGAGAGAACTCTAAGCATGCTCCTATCCAACCCGTAAAGGGCCAAAGCATTTGGGAACACACATTTCAAGCCTAGTTCGCGAGCGATCCGCAAAACACCTTTTGCTCGGTCGTTATCGCTCAAAAAATGATCATCTTCGATCACAAGAGTATTTGCATTGTTTACTGACTGGAGGTCTCTCAATTCCTTGGCAATTCTTTCTAGACTGAAATAACGCATTTTTCGGCCATGAACGGTGTGCGCGGAACAAAAGGTGCATAAGAAGGGGCAGCCCCGGCTAGTCATATAGGTTATGTAATTAGTGGTGTCCTCTATCTGCGTATAGGCCTTGATGGTCGGCGAATGTTGATAATCAGAAACGGAAAGGAGCTCATAATTTAATGGAGGAATTTCGTCTAGATCTTCGATAAAGAGGTGTTCAAACTGAGACGTTTTATAACTATTGCGCGTGATCCAGTGAGGACTGCTATCTAGATATGCTTTGCTGTCGGTACTCCCTATAAGCTCCTCAAGTGGAAGCTCACCCTCACCGAAACACAGCGCATCAAAAAACTCTTCTCTGTCATCATCGAAAATTTCACCATACATGGTGGTAGCCAGATTTCCTCCAACGATGGTGGTGGCAGCAGGGAACATCTCAGAACAAATCTTTCCGAGTAAAAACAGATTTTTGTACCCGGTAACAAATAGGCTGCTGAATCCAATCAAGTCTGGAACGAAGTCAAGTGCCTCAAGGGAGTCTCTCAACCATGACTCGAATGAATCGTCGTTTATATGATTCCAAGTCTTGTGAATCTCTACGTTGAAATCTAAAAGCTGCGTGGGAATGCTATGCTTTTCTTTCAACCACTCAGCTATCGTCAAAGCTCCGAGGGGAACATCAGTAATTATCACCCCAAGCTCGACACCCGACGGATGGAGCCACGACTTAGTGTTCTTGGTTGGAAATCTAAAATTATTGTAAGTGATATTCGGCGGGACGATCACAAGCGCTCGTTCGAATCTAGGCATAGAAACACTCACTCACGTGACTTTGACGACACCATACCGGTGAAATACAAAACTATGATTAAGGACAGCTCAGGTTCCTTATAAATATCGGAACATAGAGCCGGATCTTAAGGACAAGGGCTTAAATGCTAGTCTGACCTCGCTGGTTTTTGTACCGGTAAAACCTTGTTGAGTAACTCACACTAGCAGCTTTCAGAAAAAAACGTAATAAGCCTTCCGAATACTAAATTAACACAGCCCTGTCATAGACATCGTGCCCCCAGATCCTCTCTATATCCTCGACAGCGTCGGCTCGCAGAGTATGGGAGCCAATGGCGGAGGCGTCCTTTAGCTTACACAATACACTGTTTAAGCCAGATCGCTTTTCAGGGCATTCAATACGTAATACCAAACGCTGTAAGGAATTAATCTTCTCTCCCAGGGATAAGCGAGTCTTGGGATCTACCAGCCTAAGCTCAGACAAAATTATGCTTATCAGAAGATCCCAAAAAGATTTGTTTACGTAGCGAAAAAAATTCACCGAACCTCTCATCCCTCGGTTCTCAAGAATTTTTGATATCCAGTCAGCGTCATAAAAAAAACGATCCGTAAAATTGAAATCTCTGCGCTCCAGCTCGAGATCTTTGCGCTTTCTGACATAGACTTTTTTTTCTAGTGGCGGCACTTGTTCGTCGATAAGTCTTGAGTGGAAGAAAATCGCGGTTTTTCTGAAGTTCATCTCCAATAGCGCTGCGCTATGCGGGAAATTGCCGACGCACCTCGCGTTTAAACGCTCTGGACTATTATTATTGTGATGCGAAATCGCGTAATCATCCATCATCTGAAAATACACCTTCCCACGCATGAACAGCTGCGACATCCAGCCTAAAACCTCGTGGTAACCGAAGGTATCCGCAATTTCGAATAAGGTGCCAGTGAAAGCCCGCTCTGGTCCAATCGCACGATTAGCTTGGGTCAATGACACCAAGTGCGGTGATAGCGAATCGTATTTTTTTATCAAATCAAAAATTTTGACGAGTGCTTCTGGATCTAGAATCTCATCGTCATCTCCGTGAAACCAGACCCAATCACTGTTCCGGGGCACCACGTACGACAGGACGACCCAGTTGGGAGTCATAATTGTCCTGCCTCTGCTTTGGTTTATGACCTTATAGTCACTGCGCAGGGACTCAACTCGCTCCAAATATCTAAACGTCCCATCCCCCGAGGCAGTGTTAGAAATTGCCACGACAAGCTCAACGTTCTCAGGAACTACCAGTTGGTCTATAGCGCGCAACGCCCTCCTGAGTTGACGCAATCTATTGAAGGTAGGAATAGCGATAGTAAGTAGCACCGAAAACTCTCAAATTATTCCGCACAGAATTTATTACTCTGACTGAAAGGCTGATGGCCTGCATCGCGCTCCACAATAGCGGGCAGCACGGCACCGCGGGCGTATAAGAAATTTAGAGTTTCGACCAAATGGATATCACGCCCCCCCATTGCTCCGAGATCTGCTCAGTGCCGGGATCAATCCTGTTGGGTAACAGCCAAAATTCTAAGTGCGGGCCGTAAGACTTGAAGGTCAAAGCGTATCTTTCATCAGTGTGAGTGTCTCCCGACGCACACAACACTGGAGTGTAATTTTGGGGATCGTTTAGCATCGTGGGATACATCACCAAACCAGCTCCAATTTCAAGAACTCCTGCCAGCGAAACGTGAAATTGTGCATCAGCGCACGATGCAAGGACTCTCTGTATCGCCACCCTTTGGGAAGCCACAGAATAGCCCAACAATGCCGTAGGGAAAATCCAGCCACAAAGACTTTCCCCGGCCGCCAATGTTTGTTTGACTGCTACCTGACCGGTCGTCATATGGGAGGTGAGGTGCTCTCTAAGCTTTAAATCACCTTGAGCCATTGCTCTAAATCTGTTTTTCCCACTTGCCGTCTCGAATCTTTCCTTGATGGTCGGAAACAGCAGGTTTTCTAGAGCGTCCCCCAAGTCGGAACGAGCAAGTTCATCCGCAGGAACCACAAACGGAAACTTGCAACCATTTAAAAGACCTGACAAAACCTCATGCGATTCAATTGCAGATTTCAGCTCACGCAACTTGCTCTCTAAATTACCTGGATCAGGACACCAAGACTTAGGCAGCCTTCCCAGGCTCTCCTGCAGATTGAAAACTTTCTCCGAGAGTACGTAGTACGTGCTTTTTTCTAGAGAAAATGTCAGTTCAGGCCCCTCTGGCCTCAACCAACCGTCTGAAGTAATCGAGACCATTTAGAGTGACCTCGCCTTATATTTGGCCTGTCAGCCCAAAACCGTCCTCATAAGGAACAGGCAGGAGAGGATTCGTATCTAGATGCTTTGACACGACATCATTGTGAAATTTAATAAATTCTGGATGCTCACCGATTATGCACTCGTCACGATAAGGACC
>MDTD01151674.1_pt1 | contig 13416 bp, 12 predicted proteins | sample 811221 | NCBI WGS metagenome assembly MDTD01 (sample SAMN05326646, study PRJNA326480) | marine metagenome | isolation source: seawater | place: Pacific Ocean: South West | collected 2011
AAAGTAGAAGATGTAAAAGATATGTCAAAAAAAATGTTAATTGCGCTAAAATTTAAAAAAAAAATTTCCTATAATGATTTTAACAAATACGATAAAACAAAAATAATTAAAAAATATATAAAATTATTTAATTAATTTGAAAAAAATTTTACATATCATTTCTGGTTTAGATAGTGGTGGCGCAGAAAAAATTTTAATAGATCTTGTTATAAATGATATTACAAATAATCACTATATTGTCTCATTAAAAGACGAGGGAATTTATAAAAAAAAAATTCTAGAAAAAAAGATTAATGTAAAATGTTTTTATTTTAATAAATTTAATTTCTTTATAAAAATCATTATGCTTACTTTCTATGTTGCAAAACTAAAACCAAAAATAGTGTTAACATGGATGTATCATGCTGATTTAATCGGTGGAATAATAGCAAAATTGCTTTTAGTAAATAAGATATATTGGAATTTGAGAAATTCTACTTTGGATAAAAAAAATACAAAGTGGATTACTTTAATAATTTTAAAAATATGTAGCAAGTTATCTTACTTCATTCCACATAAAGTAATATCTTGTTCTGAAGAGGCTATTAAAGTTCATATAGAAGAAAAATATAAAAAAAACTTTCATTTAATTTATAATGGCGTGGATACAAATAAATTTAAAAATTTTAATTATAAGGTAAATAAAAATATCTTAGTTTTAGGTTATGCAGGACGGTGGCACGAACAAAAAAACTTCCCTTTTTTTTTTGAATGTTTATCAGAGCTTAAAAAAAAATTTAATTTTAATAAATTTAAAGTTTTGTTAGCAGGTAATCAAATAAATAAAAATAATTCAGATTTAATAAATTTAATCAAAAGGTATGATTTAATTGATAATATTGATTTATTAGATGAAATTAATGATATGCCAAAGTTTTATAATAATATCGATGTAAATATTTTAACTAGCTCATATGGAGAGGCATTTCCCAATGTTCTCGTTGAGTCAATGAGTTGTGAAACACCTTGTTTGTCTACTGATATAGGGGATGCAAAAAAAATAATCGGCAAATACGGATGGATAGTAAATCAGAATGACAAAGATAAGTTTTGTAATATTATACTAGAAATTTACAATTATAAGTTTAATTTGATTGAAAAATGGAATGTAATAAAAAGTAATTGTCGATCAAGAGTTATTTTTAATTTTTCTCAAACTGAAATGATAAATAAATATAAAAGTCTGTTTAATAACTAAAATGTGTGGTCTTTGTGGTGTTAACTTTTTTTCTGAGAAAAGTACCAGTGAACTAAAAGATATAGGTCAAAAGTTAAATTTTAATTTACAACATAGAGGACCTGATGCTGAAGGTTATTTCTTTAATCATATAGGAACAAATAATCTACTTTTTCATCAAAGACTTTCAATTTTAGAAATATCTGAAAAGGGAGCCCAACCAATGGTTTCAAAAAACGGAAGGTTTATAATATGTTTTAACGGTGAGATCTATAATCATTATGAGTTAAGAAAAATTTTAAGCAAAAATAGAGAAATTATTTGGTCTGGTAATTCTGATACCGAAACATTGTTAGAATCTTTTAGCATAATTGGAATTAAAGAAACTATAGATTTTATTGAGGGTATGTATGCTTTTGCACTAATTGATAAATTAGGTTGTAAAGTATATTTGGGAAGAGATTTATTTGGAGAAAAACCTCTTTATTATTACAATGATCAAAAAAAATTAATTTTTTCCTCTGAGGTCCATAACGTAGATAAAAATTTATTTAAAATAAATCAAAAAGCAATATATCAATATTTACATTATAATTACGTTCCAAATTCAAACTGTATTTATGAAAACTGGAAAAAAATAAATCCAGGAGAGATTATTGTTTTTGATAAAAATTGTAATGAAAAATTATTTTATAATTTTAAAGGAAAAATTAATGATACTATTTTTATAAAAATAGATGATAAAGATAAAAATTTAGAACAAGAATTTGACAAAAGTTTTAGTAAAGTCGTTGAAGATATTTTAGTTGCGGATGTAAATGTAGGAGTATTTTTATCTGGGGGTATAGATTCTTCCCTTGTAGCAAGCTATGCAAAAAGAAATAATAAAAATATAAATACTTTCTCAGTTGGAATTAAAAATGAACAAGATTACGATGAATCTTTAAACGCTGAAAAGGTAGCTAAACATCTGAAAACAAATCATGAAACTTTTTTTGTAGATAATGAGGAAATTATAGAAAATCTAGAGGATACTATTCTGGGTTTTGACGAACCATTTGCAGACTCATCTAAAATTCTTACGTATATTTTATCAAAGAAAGTTAAAAGTAAGATCAAAGTAGCACTTACAGGAGATGGTGCGGATGAATTATTTGCAGGCTATAACAGACATATATTTGCTTTTTATTTAAAACAAATCTCAAAAATTTTAGGTAAAAACTTCTTGGAAAATATTTTATTTAAAAAAAGTAGCAGACTTATTTTTCCTTTGATGAAAATACTACTTAATAATTTTTTTGCATATCCTGAAAATAAAAATAGTAAGTTAAGATCAATCATTATGTATAATAATACAAAAGATCTTATAGATAGAATTATTTCAAATAAGAACGAGTATGACAAATTAAAATTTGAGTATTTAAATGAGAACGACATAGATAAAATAAACTTTAAATCGTATGATAATTTTTTTGATACAATTATAAATTGTGATTTAAATAATTATCTCACAGATGATATTCTTGTTAAAGTGGATAGAGCTTCCATGAAAAATAGTCTCGAGACAAGGGCTCCTTTTTTAAATAAAAATATATTTATTTTTTCCCAGAAATTAAGCAATTCAGAAAAAATTAATTTTTTTAAAGGAAAATTTTTTTTAAGAAAGATACTTAAAAAATTTTTGCCAAGGGATCTAATAAAATACAAAAAAAGAGGATTTTCTTATCCAATATCAAATTTTTTCTGCAACGAAAAGAACAAGAAGTGGATAGAAGATATCTTTTTGGTAAAGGCAACTAATGGCATTAATCTTATTTCAAACAATGATATAAATTATATATTTAATTCCCATAGACAAAGAAAGTCTGATTTTTCTAAACTTCTGTGGTCAAATTTAGTTTTAAGATTATGGCTAAGAAAGAAAGGTTTTATTTCTTGAAATTAATTGCAGTAATACCTTGTTTTAATGTTGGAAGAAGTGTTTTTGATTTAATCGAAAAAACGCTTTTATATGTTGATAAGATTATTCTTGTTGATGACTGCTGTCCTGTCAATACTGGTAGCTTGGTAAAAAATAAATTTAAAAACAATAAAAAAATTATTGTACTAGAAAATAAACAAAATTTAGGAGTTGGGGGCGCTGTTAAAAGAGGTTACAACCATGCTCTAAAATTTAATTGTGAGTATATTGTAAAATTAGATGGTGATGGTCAAATGAATCCAAAATATATTTTGAAATTTAAAAAATTTGCAGAATATTCGAATGGAGATTACATAAAAGGTAATAGATTTTTTAAGTCAAAAGAAATTTTAAAAATGCCTATTATAAGATTAATAGGCAATATTGGTATTTCTTATCTAGCAAAAATTTCTACAGGCTTGTGGCATATTTTTGATTTTTCCAATGGATATACTTTTATAAAAGTGAAAATATTAAAAAAATTAGACTTAAATCAAATTAAAAATAATTATTTTTTTGAAACAGATATTTTATTTCATTTGAATCAAGTGAATGCAAAAGTATACGATATAAATATACCTGCAAAATATTCTAAAATTAAAAGTAATCTAAAAATATGGAAAATTTTTCATTACTTTTTTTTTTACAATATTACAAATTTATTTAAAAGAATTTTCCAATGAAAAAGATTACTATTGGAAACAATTTTATTTTAATAATTTTAATATCAAGTTTTCTAATAAAAATTATATTAAGCAATAATATAAATTTACCAAATTTTGTTGATGCTCAAGCTTATTCAACAGCAGGCTATGAGTTTGTTAATTTTTTTAAAATAGAAAAAAATATAATTATGCCATTGTATAGTGTGGTTGCTTATTATAACCAAAAATTTTTTAGTTTCTATTTTTTAAACATTATATTTTCTACAATAAATATTTATTTAGTTTTTCTAATTACCAAAAAAATTTTTAATTCAAATACTACTAGTTATATTAGTTCTATTTTGATGGCATTTTATCCATTTAATATTTTTTATTCTATAACTGGTTTTTCAGAAACTTTTTTTTTAACTTTAATGATTTCAGGATTATATTTTGTTTATGAAAAAAAAATCTTTATAAGCTCATTTTTTTTTGTTCTTTCAATTTTAACTAGGCCAGTAGGTGATCTTATTTTTCCTATAATTATAGTATATTTTTCAATATTTATATTTAAACAAACAAAAAAATTTATTTTATTAAATTTAATAAAATACTTCCTGATATACATAATTTTAATGTCTCCATGGTGGTATCACAATTATTTAAAGTATGGAGAATTTATAAGATTAAATTTAGGCTCAAATTTTACGTTATTTGTAGGTAACAATCCTTTAAATAAAACCGGAGGTGGAGTAATTATTGATGATGATGATTTAAGAAAATTTCCTGAAAGATATTCCCAAACCGTTAAAGATTATGATTTTGAAGTATTTAAAGGAAAACCAGGTTTTGAAATTAAAGTTGATTATGTAGACAAAAATGGAGATTTAACTTCTTATCAGCTTGGTTATGAGAAAAATGAAATTGATCCTATTTTAGGAAAAGAAATTGGAAAAGTTAGGAGAACTAAAGGTGTGGAATACGCATTAATAAGAGATAATTATTTTAGGCAGGCTGCATTAGACTACATTAAGAAAAATCCCATTAAATTTTTTGAAAATATGTTTATTAAGTTCAAAAGATTTTGGAGTATAGTTCCAAATAGTCATGAATTTAGAAAAAATAAATTTTATACTTTATTATCAGCTATTTCTGTTGGATTTTTAATTTTTTTTTCGATATTAGGATTTATAAAGCATAAAAATTTTAAAAACTTAAATTTAATACCATTATACATTTTATTAATTTATGTAAATTTTGTTCATTTGATACTAATAAGTTCAATAAGATATAGATTTATAGTAGAATGGATTTTAATTATTTTAGCCTCATACTTCTTAAGTTGTATTTATTATAAAGTAAAAAAATGACTCCGTATTATTTATTTTTAATTACACCTTTGATTTTTATTTTTTCTAAAAATGAAAAATTACAGAGGCCATTTTTGTTATTTTTTCTTTTGTCACTTAGTCTATTTTTAGGCTTAAGATTTGAAATGGGTACAGATTGGTATGAGTATTCAAAAGATTTCTATCAACAACTTCAACAATTTGACAAACTAAGATACGAGCAGTTTTTTAAAATTAACTCTTTTATAAATTTAAGTTTTGTAAATTTAGTAGGAAATATGCCTCTATATAAGTTAAGTATCTTAACATCTAACTATATTACACAAAATATAATTTTTTTTAATATTCTTAATTCTACAATTGTTGTATTTGGAACATATTTTTTTTGTAAAACTTTAAAATTAAAAAATTCATCTATATGGTTAATATTTGTTTTTTTATTACCTTTTTTGTATTTTATATCTACAGATATAATTAGACAATTTTCAGGGCTAATATTTGTTTCAATAGCATTTGGATATCTTTTACAATCTAATAAAAAAAAATTTTTCTACTTTACATTGATAGGTGCTTTTTTTCACATATCATCAATTATCTTTTTTAGTATATTATTTTTTATTGATAAAAAAATAAGACATCTGATTGTAATTTTTTTAATCATAACTAATGCACTAACATTTTTCTATTTTGAAAATATATATTTGATCAAATTATTTAATTTTTATTTATCAGAACAAAGATTAATGACTTATTCAATTAATTTTAATCTAATATTAATGATTTTTCCTTTTTTTTTATTTTTTTACTTATTCAAAAAAATTAAATTTACAGAACTTGAACAAAAAGTTTTATCATTCTTTATATTTTATGGACTTATTTGTATATTAATTTCATTATTTGATGACACTGCATCTTACAGACTTTCTGTGTATCTACTTATATTTTACTCAATTGTCATTATAAAATACTTAAGTTTTTTAGATAACAAAAGTTTATATTGGTTTAAAAATTCCATGATTACTTTTAGTTTACTTTTATTAACAATTTGGTTGAATTTTTCTAATCATGCTCATGTTTATGTTCCCTACAAGAATGTTCTTCTTATAAATGAGAATTTTTCAGATACAAGAACTCAAATATGTGCGAGAAAAGTCCAAGAATGTAAGTTTGTTCAATGATTAATTTTTATATCTTAGCTTTGCTTGTATTCTTTTTATTCTTAATTTTGATATCTATCAAAATTGATTATTTATCAAAGTTAGTATCAATATATGATTTTCCAGATAAAAAAAGGAAGCTTCACAAAAATAAAACTCCAATAATAGGATGGATTTATCCTTTTTTTTGTATTCTTTTTTTGTTTTTACTCTCATTTTTTGACAATGAACACGAAATTTTTAAAAGAGAAATTTTTACTATTTATGAAAAAATTAATATCAGATCCTACATATCTTTTTTCCTAGGCACTCTAATAATTTTCTTTATTGGTCTTTTTGATGATAAAAAAAATATATCAGCAAATAGTAAGATAATACTTTTAATTACCATATTATATCTTTTGATTAGTTTTGATAATAGTTTGTTAATTCAAGAACTGTATTTTACAATTTTTGATAAGTTAATTACACTAGAACATTTTTCACTACCTTTTACAGTTCTTTGCATCTTTTTTTTGATTAATTCTCTAAATTTATATGATGGCATAAATCTACAATCAGCAATATTCTTTACATTTGTTTATTCTGTATTAATTTTAAAAGGAGTTTTTAGTGGTATCTTAATATTTTTTCTAGTTGCTAATTTTTTCTTTGCTTTAAAAAATCATAATGGAAAAATTTTTTACGGTGACTCAGGAATATATATTAACAGCTTTATTATTAGTTATTTTATTATAAAGGGCTACAATTTTAAAAATGTTCTAACACCAGAGCTAATTTTTATTATTTTATATTTACCCTCCCTAGATTTGGTAAGATTATTTTTTGTTAGAATATTTAAATTACAGAATCCCTTTGATGGTGATCGGACACATATACACCACGTTCTTTTTGCTTTATTTAATAGTAATATTTATATGGCAAATGGTGTACTACTATTAATGATTATTTTGCCTTTTGTAATGTATGATTTATTAAACTTTAATTTTTATATATCTGTACTAATTACCACAATTATGTATTTTTTGTTTGTAATCAATTTTTATAGATATAAAAAAAGATAATGAAAAATATTAATAAATATAAAATTTTTTTTGGATTGATATACATAGGTATCTTTATTTCTGTTACAGTTAGCTCATATTGGAAACAAAATTTTACTGAATATTCAACTGTTAGAATTAATTATAGTCAATTTCAAATAGAAGCACATTCGCAAGTTAAAAAACTTTTTAGAGACAATGAATTTTATGTTTCTTGGAAAAATGAGAGACAAAAGATGACAGATATTTCTGAATATATAAGAATAGGGGAATTTGACTTAAAAAAAGGTTATGTAAAAAATAGCAAAGTAAATTTTGAAAGATTAAGAGAGACATCTAATACATTTAAAGTGATTATTGAAAAAACTGATTTAGACAAATTCAGAGATATAGTAGATTATTTAACTTATTGTACAGATAAAGTTGAAGAATTATATAAAGGAAAATATCCAAGAATAAATTTTCAAGTATCTTTTCCATCTGGTTTTTATAGAAAAGATTTTAGAGAATTAAATTTTTTTGTAGTTATGGGAATATTAGGGTCATTATTTACTTTAAGCGTGATATTCTTTGCTTATGAGGAAATAAAATCGTTAAAATTACTAAGCTGATAATTTTTTTCTAAAAATAATCCGTGATCATTTGAAAGAATCTTGTACTCCTTTAAACAATTTTCTACAAAATTCTTTTCTTTATTTGTCTTATATATTTTTGATAGTTCATTCGAATCTTTATAAGGATGAACCATTAATTCAAGTGTGATATTTTTTTTTTTAGTATTTATTAAATATAAATAATCGTCTTTTTTTAAATCTTTTAGAGTATTTAAATCATAAATAGAGGTCATGAAGTTATTGCTTTGAAAATTTTTATTCCAAAAAAATAAACATATTAGTTTAAAATATATTTGTTTAACATTTCTGGTTAAATTTATAAACGGATTACAAAGATTAAGTGGATTGATTTTTCTTAACTTAATATTTTTTTCTAAAATATATTTTTTTAATACTCTAAGGACTAAAGGGTTGAAATGTGAATGGTTATCTGAATCGAAATGAGTGAAACTAATATTTTCATGGTTTAAAAAGTTAATTTGAGCAATAAATTCTTTTTGTATATCATTGGGATTTATTTGGTTTTTAATTATTTTTTTAAATAGTTCTTTTCTTGAGAAAAAATTGTTATCATTATCTGTTAATGTTGAGATGCCAGATAATGATTTTCCTCTAACTAAATTAAAATGTAGACCTATTGGTAAACTATATTTTTTTGCTAGTTCAATAGCTTCTTCAGATGATTTCGTATTTACCATCAATGTTGCTGAGGTTAAATTTCTTTTTAAAAAACAATCAATAATTGCTTCGTTTACAGATTTACACAAACCAAAATCGTCAGCATTTATAATTAATTTGTTCACAAACTTAAAATATAATTTATTAGTTAATTATGAAAATTGTTTTTTTTTCAAATAATATCCAGAATGCTATACACTTTAGATTGCCACTTATCAATTTTTTAAATAAAAAAAAACATAAAATAGTCCTAATTACCTTTGAAAAGAAAAATTTAAAAATAAAAAAAGATTTAAAAGCTTATTTTTATAAGATTTATTATTTAAACGAAAAAAAAATCAATTTTATTAGTTTGATAAAAAGTATTTATAAAGTTTTTAATATTTTAAATTTCGTAAATCCTAAAATTATTTTAAGTTTTACTTTACAAGCTAATATAATCTCAGCAATTTTATCGAATTTGATAAATTTAAAATTTATAATCAATGTAACGGGATTGGGTTCGTACTTTATTAGTAGCAATAAATATTTAAGCTGTATATTAAAATTATTTTTAAAATCTGGAAAAAATTTTATTTTTCAAAATAGATATGATAAGGAATTTTTTTTTAAAAAATCAATTATCAAAAAAAAAAAAATTTTTATAATTCCCAGTTTAGGTATTAAAACTTTAAAAAAAAAAAAGAAATATAAAAATAAGAAATCAACTAATTTCTTGATGATTTCAAGAATTATTAAAGATAAGGGTGTAATTGAATACCTAAATTCATCAAATTATTTTTCTGACGATAAAAACATAAAATTTTATCTTGCTGGAAACTTGGATCAATCTAACCCTTCAAAAATTAAAAAAAATGAATTTAAAAATCTGTTAGAATTAAGTAATGTAAAATATTTAGGTCATATAACAAATATTCATAAAATAATGAATAAGTATGATTGTATTGTTTTGCCTTCTTATAGAGAGGGATTGTCTAAAACTTTATTAGAAGCTGGAGTAAGTGGAGTTCCTTCAATAACCACTGATGTACCTGGGTGTAAGGATATAATTAAAAATAAAGTTAATGGTTTAATATGTAAGCCCAAAAGTGTTAAAAGCTTGGTCAATTCTATTAATATTTTTTTGAATTTAAATTATAAGGAAAAAAAAATGTTATCTGAAAAATCAGTTGAAATAATTAAAAGAAAATTTAATCAAGACAAAATATTAAAAAATTATTATAAAAAAATTATAAATGTCTCAAAATAAAATAAGTGAAAATATTTGTATCGTTGGATTAGGTTACGTAGGTATTCCTTTAGCGCTATCGTTTGTAAAAAAAAAATTTAAAGTAAGTGGATTTGATGTTGATAAAAAGAAGATTGATGATTTAAAAAAGGGAATTGACTCTACCAATGAGGCTAAAAAATATGGAATAAAATATTTAAAAAAAATCAGATTTACATCTAATCCAAAAAAAATAAGAGATTCAAATATTTATATAATAACTGTGCCTACACCCGTAAATAAAAAAAATGATCCTGATTTAAGTTTATTAAAGAAGGCATGTAAAATTGTTGGTAGAAATTTAAAAACAAAAGATATGGTAATCTTAGAATCTACTGTTTATCCAAAAACAACAGAAGATATTTGTGTCCCAATTTTAAAAAAAAACTCAAAATTAAAATATCTTAATTCCAACAAATCGTCTGGTAGGAGTGATTATTTTATCTGTGGGTATAGCCCAGAAAGGATAAATCCAGGAGATAGTAAACATAATTTAACAAATATTACAAAAGTAGTTTCAGGTTCAAACTTATATGCGATGAAAAAAATTAAAAAGTTATATAGTAAAATATGTAACAAAGTTTATTTAGCAAAATCTATTGAAATTGCAGAATCAGCTAAAATTATTGAAAATACTCAAAGAGATTTAAATATTGCATTAATTAATGAGTTTCAAAGAATATTTAACTTAATGGGAATAAATATTTACGATGTTCTTGATACGGCAAAAACAAAATGGAATTTTTTAAATTTTCAACCTGGTTTTGTAGGTGGTCATTGTATAGGTGTTGATCCTTATTATTTAGCATATAGTTCTAAAAAATTTGGGTATGATCCAAAGTTAATTTTATCTGGTAGAAAGCTCAATAATGATGTTATCAAAGATTTTTCAGATAGAATTAAAAAAATTCTGATTAAGTATAATAAAAAAAAAATTTTATTCATTGGAGCAAGTTTTAAAGAAAATTGTAATGATATTAGGAATTCGAAAGTTATAGAATTAGCAGAAAAGTTAAATAAAAATTTTAATCTAGATTTATTTGATAGTTATGTAGATCCTGAAATATTAATTAATAACACCTCTTGTAAAGTTGTTACAAAAATAGAAAATAAAAAATATGATGCAATTATCATAGCTAACAAACATAATTATGTTGAAAAAATGGGCACTAAAACATTAAAGAAAAAATTAAAAAATAAGAAAGGGTTAATACTTGATTTGAAAAATACTTTTAATCTTTATCAAAACTTATTATGATTATGAATTCAAATAATAAATACATAATAAATTATGTATTTCTTTTACTCCCAATCTCCTTTATTCTTGGGGCAGCAATTGTTGAATTAAGTTTTTTTATTTTTTTAATTTTAACTTATCTTAGTTATAAAAAAAAATTTTTTACTTTTGAATTCAGAGAAATACTCTTTTTTTTTTTTATATTTTATATCTATTTGAATTTAAATTCTGTATTTTCAGTCGAACCAATAGTATCATATAAAAAATCACTGCCATACTTTAGGTTTTTTTTATTTATCATGGCTCTTGTATGTTTCTTAAATAGTAATCCAAGAATTTTGTTAAAAAAAAAAAAACTTTTTTTTTATTTAATAATTATTTTAATTATTGATTCTTTATTACAATTTTTTACATCAAAAAATATTATAGGTTTACCAATTTTTGATGAGAAGACTTATAGAGTATCTAGTTTTTTTGGTTCTGAACTTATTTTGGGTAGTTATGTTTCTAAATTATTTCCAATTATTTTATCTATTTTATTTTTTGCAAAAGATTTCAATAATGAGAAAACAAATAATGAAATTGTAATTGTCTCTATATTTATTTTTTCAATTTGTTTATTATCAGGTGAAAGAGTTGCAGTTTTTCATGTAATAATGATGCTAATATATCTTTTTTTTTTATATAAAAATAAAAATTTAAAAAAAATATTCGTATCATTTTTAATACTATTGTTTTTATTAATATCCTTTACAGATAACGTAATAAAAAAAAGGTTAGTTGACAGCACAATTAGTTCATTCACTGTTAAGGAATTAGATACTATTAATAGTAAGGTAATGTTTTTTTCTGAGATACATCACAGCCACATATTATCTGCTTATAAAATGTTTAAGGATAATGTTCTTATAGGCAATGGACTAAAATCCTATAGATACTTATGTAACGAAAAGAAATTTAAAATTAATGATTTTTCTTGCGCTACACATCCACATAATACTTATCTTCTTTTTTTAAGTGAGTTAGGTTTAATTGGTTTAATGTTTTATTTAATTAGTTTCATTTATTTTTTAAGAAGCTTTTTTAGATTATTATTTAAAACAAGTTTAATTTATGTAAAGTCATTACAATGTATTACTTTGGGATTATTATTTTTTTACTTACCACTTCCAACAGGATCTTTTTTTAATAATTTTTTTTCTTTTCAATTTTTTTATTTGATTGCGTTTTATTTTTTTTATTTAAATTTATATAAAAAAGTAAATAGATAATATGGATGGTATACTTATAGAAATAGTAATAATAACCTTACTTTCTATCTTTCAATCTATTTTTGGTGTTGGACTTTTGTTATATGGAACTCCAATTTTCTTAATTTTAGGAAATGATTTTTTATATTCTTTAAGTATTTTGTTACCAGTATCAATGGTAATAAGCTTATTTCAATTGTCTTATGATAATTCAATTTTTAAAATAAAGTTTATAAAATTATTTAGTTTTATAACATTACCATTTTTAATAATTACATTATTATTATTAATTAAATTTTATGAAAATATAGATATAAAATTATTAATCTCTATTGTCATAATTTTTTTTTCCTTAAACAATTTAATATTTAATAAGGTCATGTCTAAATTTTTTTTAAATATAAAAAACCAATATATTATTTTTTCATCTATTGGAATAATTCATGGTTTAACTAATCTAGGTGGGTCTCTCCTTGCCATAACATCAAGTCAAATTAATAGTGAAAAAAAAAATGTTAGACTTTGCATTGCTTATGGATATCTTGCAATGGGATTAATACAACTTATTTTAATATATTTTTTTTCTGATATAAATTTTTATATAAATAAATTGTTGTATATTTTAATACCAATTTTAATTTTTAAAGCTTCTCAAAAATTTTATATTAATTTGACAGATTTAAGATTCGGCAAAGTACTTAATATAGTTACTTTAATATTTGGAATTTACCTATTTATTTCGATAAATTTATCAATTTAAAAGAAAACATTATCTTTTTGTGTGGTAATTTTAATTCATTTTAAAAAAATTAAAAAAAATAAATCAAATAATCATTATTAGATCTTGCAATTTAATTATTTTATTATAGATATTTGTTGCCTGGTAATTTTTGCGAAAGGGCAATACCCGATCCCATTCCGAACTCGGAAGTCAAGCCTTTCAGCGCCAATGGTACTTTGTCTTAAGACATGGAAGAGTAGGACATTGCCAGGCTACAAAA
>MDTD01195228.1_pt1 | contig 13416 bp, 6 predicted proteins | sample 811221 | NCBI WGS metagenome assembly MDTD01 (sample SAMN05326646, study PRJNA326480) | marine metagenome | isolation source: seawater | place: Pacific Ocean: South West | collected 2011
CGATCGAGCAGGCGGGGCTGCGCCACCTGCCCGGCTTGTTCCTCGCGGAGATCGAACGCGCGGGATCGATTCTCGCTGCGGTCGGGCCGAACGAGAAACTCCAGGGCGGCGACCGCCTCGTGTTTGTCGGTCAGGTCGACTCCGTCGTGGATCTGCAGAAAATCCGCGGCCTCGAACCCGCGACGGACCAGGTCGTCAAGCTGAACGAACCCAGGCCCAACCGCGTGCTCGTCGAGGCGGTGATCAGCAACAGCCACCCGCTGCTCGGGCAGAGCGTGCGCGAGGGGCGGTTCCGCACACGGTACAACGCGGTCATCATCGCGGTGGCTCGCAACGGCGAACAGATCCGTCGCAAGATCGGTGAGATCGTCATCCGCCAGGGTGACACGCTGCTGCTCGAAGCGCCGCGGTCCTTCATCGCGCAGATGCGCGATTCGCGGGATTACTACCTCGTTAGCGAGGTCGCCGACTCGGCGCCGGTGCGCCATGAAAAAGCGATCCTGGCGATCGGGATCGTGGGGCTGATGGTGGCTCTGGCGACGATCCAGCCCACGCTTCCGATCCCGATGGTCGCCGGGGGCGGGAACGTCAAGGTCGGGATGCTGCACGCGGCGGTCTTCGCGGCCGGGCTGATGCTCGTATTGCGCTGCTGCTACGGGTGGCAAGCGCGCAAGAGCGTGGACTGGACCGTGCTCGTCACGATCGCCGGCTCGCTCGCGCTGGGCAAGGCGCTCGAGGCCTCGGGCGCGGCCGAGAGCATCGCGGACACCGTGGTCGGTCTGGCGGGCACGAATCCCTGGCTCATCCTGGGGACGGTGTACCTGATGACGATGCTCCTGACGGAGATGATCACCAACAACGCCGCGGCGGTGCTGATGTTCTTCATCGCCGAATCGGCCTCCCAGAAACTGGGCGTGGAGTTCCAGCCCTTTGTGATCACGATCATGATGGCCGCCAGCGCGAGCTTCTCGACACCCCTTGGCTACCAGACGAACCTGATGGTCCTGGCGCCGGGCGGGTACAAGTTCGGCGACTATCTCCGCGTGGGTGTGCCGCTGAACATTCTTGGGATGGTGATGACGGTGGGCCTGACGCCCCTGTTCTTCGAGTTCTGATCGATTCGGGCCCGAGCCGGAGCCGCTACGCTGTGGGTCATGGAATGGCTCACAACCGAAGCTCTCGTCGCGCTCATGATGCTCACGATGCTTGAGATCATCCTCGGCATCGACAACGTCGTCTTCATCAGCATCCTCACCGGGAAGCTCCCCGAGAAGCAGAGACCCAAGGCAACGATCGTCGGCCTGGGTGCGGCTCTGGCGATGCGGGTCGTGCTGCTCATCGGGATCAAGTGGATCATGGGCCTGGTCGAGCCGCTCTTTGATATCGCCGGCCGGGGCATTTCCACGAAGGATCTGATCCTGCTATTTGGCGGCGCGTTCCTGGTCGGGAAAGCGACGTACGAGATCCATCACAACGTCGAGAACCATGGCCGCAAACTCGGGAACAAGCAGCCCGCCTCGTTCGCGGGCGTGATTGCACAGATCATGGTGCTCGACATGATCTTCTCACTCGACTCGGTCATCACAGCCGTCGGCATGGCCAACCAGCTCTGGGTCATGATCACCGCGGTCGTCATCTCGATCGGCGTGATGATGGTCTTTGCCAACCCGATCAGCTCGTTCGTGCAGCGGCACCCGGCGATGAAACTGCTCGCGCTCGCGTTCCTGGTTCTCATCGGCGTTGCGCTCGTCATCGAGGGCGCTCAGCCCGACCCCATCGTCGTCGACGGCGAAGTGGTGGGCGAGCACCACGGCTTCAAGGGCTACATCTATGCCGCAATGGGCTTTGCGCTCGCTGTCGAACTGCTCCAGCTCCGCATGGCCAAGAACGCCGCCAAGCACGCGGACCAGCCGACCGACCACGAAGACGCGGCTGCGGATTGATCAGAGATCTGCCGTCGGCGACAAACGCCACACAGACGGTGACGGTCTGATGGTCACGCTGTTCTGCGAACGCGGCGATGCCGGGTCCGCACCGGAACCCACAGGATATCGGGCGATCACGCCGGCTGGATACCCAGCGCCTCGATCGCGCCGATCACGTGCCCGTGCACGCGGGGCGGGGCGCAGACGATGCCCTTGTTCTTCTCCAGGCCTCGCCCGTGTGAGAAATCCAGCGCGCTGCCGCGGATGTCGGTCACGAAGCAGCCCGCCTCCGTCGCCACGAGCGCGCCGGCGGCGTGGTCCCAGATGCGCTCGACATACCCCGGTCGCGTCGGCATGCGAAGGTAGGCGTGTGCCTGACCCCGCGCGGTGACCGCGTACTTGCACTGGCTGTCGATCTTCACCGGCTCGCCCGTCGGGTGCCCGTACTGCTGCTGAATGTAATCAAGGATGCGCGCGGTGTCGTCGGCGTTGCTGTGGGCTTTCTCGACCGAGCCGCAGACGCTGACCGGCGAGCCCTCGTCCACGTCGTTGCATCGGATCTGCGTCGGGGATGTCTTGCCGACGATCTCGAAAGACCCCTCGCCCTTGATGGCGACGTACACGCAGCCCGTTGCGTCGGGGGTGCTCAGATCAGCGGAGAAGTCAGCGGGAAGGTTCGGGCAGCCCATCGCTCCGACGACCGGCTCGCCGTTCTCAACGTAGGCCAGCGCGATGGCGTACTGCTGGCCGCGAAGAAAGCCCTTGGTGCCGTCGATCGGATCGAGTGTCCAGAAGCCCGCGTGATGCGTGTCGCCCGCGCCGACATCGATCAGTCTCAGCACGTCGTCGGCGGTCAGATCATCGAAGACACCCTGCACCGCTGCGACGACGGCCTCGAGATGCGCGCCGTGGCCCTCTTCGCGCAGAAACTTGGAGTCCTCCTCGCCCACGAGCACGACCTCGCCCAGACGGTCCGTCAGCACCTTGGCCACCACGGCCTGACTTGCAAAGTCGGCGACCGTCACGGGGCTTTTATCGTCCTTGGTGATCTGGCGGACGTTCTCGAGCGCGGACTGGACCTGTCGGCACACCCCGGAGGAAAGCGTGACAGCGTCGCGTGCGGCTTCGAGCATCTTCGCGTAATCGGCCATGGGTTGGGGCTCCTTCCGCATGCAGCGTAGGACGCCGGCCGTGCGAGGTCTGGGTGCAAAGCGGGCCGGGAGCATAAGTCTCCCGGCCCGCGAGGTATGGCTTTCAGCCCCGGCGGGTTCGTCCCGCCGAGTATGTCAGGGGATCAGAGACCCGGGCAGCCGGCGTTGTAGTTGCTGACCCAGGCGCTGAAGTCGGCCGGGGTGCAGTTGCCGTCGGCGTTCTGGTCACAGCCGAAGCTGCCCGAGTTGAACGCGGCAACCCACGAGCTGAAGTCGGCCGGCGAGATGAGGCCGTCATTGTTCACGTCGGCGAGGCAGTCGATGATGGTGAACGTCGCGTCGTCGGCCTGAGTGTTGTTGCCGGTCACGTTCTCGTTTGTGAGCGGCGGGATACGCAGACCCGAGTAGTAGTTACCCGGAGCGAGCGAGCCCGGCACAGTGAACGTCCATGAGTAGTTGCTGGAGCCGCCCGGGGCGATGTTGCCGACCGAAGCGCTGTTGGCGAGCGTGTCGGCTGTGGAGATCACCGAGTTGGTCGAAACACGGATCTCGAGCGGGATCGTGCCGGTGTCGGCGGAGCCGTCGTTGGAGATGGTGAAGGCCGACACGGGGACCGACTGGCCGTGGTAGTAGCTGCCGTTGCCCGCGTCGTAGTTGCTCACGGCTGCGTCGGGTCGGCCGTTGACCTGGATCGGGCTCTGGCTGAGCCAGTAGTTCGAGGCGGTGCTGGTGTCCACGTCATCGGAGCAGCTGATGATGATGCCGATGTAGCGGGGGCCCTCGCCGAGGCTGGTGGGGAGGTTGACGGATTCCACGGGTGTGGTGAAGCTCGCGTTGCCCGCCAGGCCCGAGTAGGTGAAGCTGCCGATCTCGGGGTCACCGGTCGAGAGAACGTTGTTGCTCGAAGCGCGAACGCTCATGGTGATGCTGTTGGACTGCTCGGCGCCCAGGTTCTGGAAGGATGCCTGCACGTTGATGTTCGAGTTCACGAGGAACGTGCCGGTCGAGTTCTGGAAGCCGGTGATCGCCGGATCGGCAACGTCGTTGACCGAGATCTCCCACGCGTCCTGACCCGAGGAGTCATTGTTGCCGCTGCTCGCGTCAGAGTTCTCGATGAGCAGGCCGACCCAGCGGGTGCTGGTGGGGGTGTTCTTGGGGATGGTGAGGGTGCGGGTCGGCGCGAAGACCGAGCCGTTGGTCCCGAAGTTGGCTGAGAAGGAGCCCGAGGCGAGCGTGGTGTCAGCGGAGCTGATGAGATCGTTGGTGGAGAGGCGGTAGGTGTAGGGCACGCTGCCGTTGTATGAGGCCTGCGACCAGTTGCCGACGATGGCGTTCACGGTGATGGTGTCGCCCGCGTTGACGCTGGTGGTGCCGGTGGTCTCTCGAGTCCAGATGGCCCAGAGGTCGTAGCTGGCGGGCTTTGCCGCGGTGATGAAGGTGTCGCGGACGTACTCGAACGAGCCCTGCCAGAAGTTGGCGTGGCGTGTGTAGGTAGCGCGGTCCGAGGTGGAGGCAACGCCGTAGGCGAAGCGTGAGGAGCCGTCGATGCGGTACTGGCTCGAGCCGGACATGCCGCCGTAGCCGGCGCTGTCGTACTGCGCACGGTTGGAGGAGGGGCATGAATCGAAGGTGCCGAAGCGGTAGTACATGAAGTTGCCGGTCCAGCCGTAAGCGCCCTCTGCGGGGTAGCTCGCGTTGTTCCAGGTGTAGTCGGTGGTGAAGGTGTCGCAGTTGGAGCTGTAGCCGTAACCGAAGTTGCCGGTGATCATGCCGATGGGGCGATCGAGACGGACGTAGGCCTGGTCGTAGTTGAAGTCGCCGCTCTGGGTCCAGCCGGTCCAGCTGACGTAGTTGGTGACATACCCGGAGCCGAAGGGCCAGTCCTGCTCATCGGTGTAGGGGAGGCCGCCGTTGTTGCCGTCGTCATTCTCGTAGCCGGGGAAAACCCAGACCTCGTCCGCCCATGCGCCGCCGCTGCCCTCGTTGATGCAGTGGCCGGCGGTGAGCACGGTCCGGCGGTCGATGAGCGTGCCGGAGCAGACGAAGTAGCTGTTGCCGAAACGCATCAGCAGCTTGCAGTTGATATTCCAGGGCGAGGCTTCGGGGTTGTTGATGATGCTCAGGGCGTTCATGTTCTCGCCGTTGATCGGCTCGTAGCCCTCCATCTCGAGGAGCCCGGGGGAGGGGTTGACGACCTGGCCCGGCAGCTCGACGAAGTTCTGGGGGATGTCGCCGATGACCTGCGTGCCCGTTTCGGGGTAGTAGATCACCGGGCGGACCGTCGAGGGGTCGGCGATCTGCAGGGGCATGTTGGAATCGTCCGGCATGGGCATCGCCTGGGCGAAGTTCGCCTCGGGCGGGGGCATCCGGCGGGATTGCTCGGCCAGATGCTCGGCCAGGCCGGGCTCGTCCTCAACGACGACCGGCTGCGCCCAGGCGGTGGCAGCCAAGCCCGCGAAAGCGAGCATGGCAAAACAGGCTTTCTTCTCGATCTTCATTTTCTATCTCCACTGGGTGGCGCTCGAACCGCGCCGATCCTCTACTCACTCACCCCTCAGAAGAGTGTCCGCGGGGTCTTTGAACAGACTGCACGAGTACATCCGCAAACGAAATGACGACCCCGACACACAAATCCCGCGACGGATGAACGCGGAATTCTGGGGAGCGCATTGAAAGATGCCGGGGTTTCCCTGACAAGATTTCGCCTAGGAAATCACCCGCATATACAGCTATTTTGCGCTTTGTTATACACCTAAACAGGGGTGTGTTATACATTTTGACACTATACAAAACGCGTTTCTGTGCATGAAATACGCGAATAGGTATTCATCAATGAATAACCCCCGCCGAAGCGGGGGTGGCTCAGTGGTGAAATGGGATGTCGGCCACGTGTGTCAGTTGCAGCCGGCGTTGTAATTGGCGACCCAGGCGCTGAAGTCGGCTGGCGAGCAGACGCCGTCGTTGTTCTGGTCGCAGACCGCGCTCATGCTGTTAAACGCAGCGACCCAGGCGCTGAAGTCCGCCGGGCTCAGGATGCCGTCGCCGTTGGCGTCGGCGAGGCATGCCGTCTCGCATTCGCCGGGCACCACGATCGTGATCGCGTCGACGGCACATTCGAGCACGTCCCCGGGGTCGTTCTCGGCCGCGGCAAAGCGGATCCGGAGCTGGCTCGTGTTGCCGAACTCGGATCCGATGTCGATCGACTCGGTGCGCCAACTCCCCGATGCGGAGTAGTTGCGAGCGACTGCCCAGTTCGAGCCGCCATCGGTCGAGACTTCCATGCGGAAGTAGTCCTCGGCACCGATGGTGTTGGTGGCATCGTTCATCCAGTACGCGTAGCTCAGGATGCCGCCGGTGGAGACATCGAAGACCGGGCTCGTGAGGATGGTTTCGCCGCCGTCGACGTCAGAGTTGGACTCGCCGTTATCGGTGAGCCAGCAGCGTCCCGAGCCGTCGAAGTCCGCGGCGGGGTCGGAGCGATCGAAGTTGGCGGGGATGGCCCGCTGCCACTGCCCGTCGCTGGCGTTGCCCGAGACGGTCCAGCCCGGGTCGGTCTCGCCGTCGTCGCTGAAGGCGATCACATCCGCGGTGACGTCGGCGACGATGGGTGTTGCCATGCCGTTGGCGGGGAAGTTGACGGTCGTGCCTGTCGAGGTCATGGCCTGGAGGTAGAACTCGACGGTGGTGTCGCAGTCGCCCGCGTTGAGGTCGGCGCTGTACATGCCGTTGCCCATCGAGGTGGCGGTGATCTCGGTGAACGAGCCGGAGTCCCCCTGGCGTGCAAAGACCTTGACGCCACTGGCTGAAGGGTTGTTCAGTGCGCCGAGCACGCTGAAGACGATTGCGCGCGATTCGTCCTGTTGGAAGTTGGCGTACGAGGATTCGGGCAGCACAAACCGCAGGGGCTGCGTGCGCAGCTCGGCCATCACGAGATAGGCGGCTGTGATCTCCTCGGCCGCGGGCTGGATCTCGGAAGCGGGGGGCGAGAAGCCGTTGAGCCCGCCGCCGGTGGGCCTCGCCTCGATGGTGAACCCGTACGCGCCGAGCACAATCCCGGTCCAGTCGGCAAAGGTGCCCGCGGCTTCGTACAAGTCGAGCCCGCGCTGCGGCGTGTAGAACGCCCCGTTGGTCGCCAGGATTGCGTCAGACATCTCCACCGCCACAGCCTGGAGCTCGGACTCGTTCGGCACAGACTGTGCAAACGTGCCCGGCGCGTGCAGCACGAGCTGCGAGTAGCTGTGCGTGTCGACATGCGCCCGCAGATCGTCGAGACTCATGAGGAAGTCGCGCATCACCTGTGTTTCGGGCTCTGAGAACGGCCCCGGGCCGTGGTAGGTCTCGTCGTCCGGATCGTTCGACGCGCCGTTGCCGCCCCAGTCGACATCCCAGTTTCGGTTGAGGTCGACGCCGAAGGAGCCGCCGCCGTTGTTGCGCCGGTTCTTGCGCCAGTAGCGTTCGGTGGTCCATGAGTAGACATACCCGTCGGCGTTGAAGACTGGCGTGACGTACCAGTCAACGGTGTCCATGAGGTTGCGGATGCGCGGGTTCGAGTCGTACTCTCGCACGAGGCTTTCCATGAGGTAGGCCGAGGCGGGGGGCGTGATCCATTCACGGGCGTGGATGCCCGAGTTGATCGCCACCTGAGGCCTGCTCGAGGCGTCGCCCGGCCCGGTGATGTTGACAGTCCAGATGTCGCGCCCCTGCAGTGTCTGCCCGATCGACGAGATGGACGCGAGGTCCGGCCGTTCGTTCACGATCTGATTCATAAACGCGACGTGGTCGTCGAAGGGGTAGTAGTTCGCGTAATCGATCGCGTCGCCGCCGAGCCGCGCCACCGCACGGCGGGCCTCGATCTCCGCACGCTCGCGCTCGACGTCGGCCTGAAGATCCTCGACGAGCACCTCGAGCTCGATGCCCTCCTCGCGGAGCAGCTCGACGCTCTCCCGGCTCATCTGCACATCGACGGGTCCACGCCCGACGCCCTCAGACCAGAGGCTCTCGGTCAGCTCGAGCACGCGCGCCAACTCGTCGCCCGAGCGGTGCGTCACGCGGATGACCTGCTGGCCCTCGTAGCTCTTGGGCTCGGCGGGAACCTGTCCGAGTGCGGAGCCCGCGATGATCGCGAGCGCGAGTGCGATGGATGATCTGGTCCTCTTCACGACGGGCTCCTCTTGCTCTTCTGAAATTTTCACGCACAGTGCGGAGGCGGAATGCCCCGGAAGCGCACCGACCCCCTCGCCCGGATGTGGGCGTGCTGCTCTGTACGTTGACAGGTATGCCCCTGTTCCGCAACCGAACAGGCCGCAACCCAGAGGCAGCCGGGTCCGAAAAGCATGCCTGGGCCGTCTGGAGCGATGAAACGGCAGGGTGGTGCCTGAAGGTTGCAGAACAGCCTTGGCGCACTCTGGGAGTTGTGTCAGGATAGAGAAGCTGGTGGGTACGAAGAAGAGGATGGAGATCCGAAGATGTTGACGCCGACGAAGCGATCGGCCGCGGCCGCGGCTGCCATCATTGCGTGCACCGGTCTGGCCCGGGCCCAGGCACACGAAGCCCTGATCATCGTCAACCCGAACGACCCCGAGAGCCTGCACACCTCGAACTACTACGCGAATGCGCGCGGCGTCCCCTCGACCGGGCTGACCTACTTCGACCCGGACCCGAACGGGTACAGCGACTTCATCGCCACCCGCGTGCCCGCCGTGCTCGGCACGATCGCCAACCACCGCAACGAGAACAGCATCGACTACCTCATCCTGCCCGCTGGGACGCACTTCCGCATGAACGCGCCGGGGTACGTGTCCGACGGATGCTCACCCGTGAGTCTCTTCAGCACCACCGGCGCGTACACCACGACCAGATTCGTGAGCCTCGTCGAGGGGGGCGTCACGTCGCTGTTCTCCAACGGCTACTTCAGCAGCGATGGTGAGCCCCGCGAATTCGATAACGGAACAACATACACCGGCGGCAACCCGGGACCCGGACAGCTCAACGGGCGTCCGTACATCGCGTGCGCTCTCGGTTACACCGGCCCGAACGGGAACACGCTCGAGGAAATCCTGTCCCTCATCGACACGTCGGTGAGCGCCGACGGCACGTTCCCGACCGGGACATTCCGCTTTCTCCAGACCAACGACGCCGCCCGCTCCGGGCCGCGGCATTCGCTCTACACCGCGGCAGCGAACAGGATCAACGCCGCGGGCGGCTCGGCGCTCCGCACGACTGGGCAGAACCTGCCCTCGGGCGGGGAGGTGGTCACAGGCGCGATGTCCGGCTTTGCCAACGACGACATCGTCGGAGCAGACTTCACCTTCGCGCCCGGTGCGTTCGCGGATCATCTCACCAGCTTCGCGGCAACGTTCACCGACACCTCTCAGACCAAGCTCTCAGAGTGGATCACCAAGGGCGCTGTCGGCTCGTTCGGAGCCGTGCAGGAACCCTGCAACTATCCCAACAAGTTCCCGAGCGCTTACTTGCACTCGATGTATTTCAGCGGGCTCACGCTGGGCGAGGCGTGTTTGCGCTCGCTCCAGGCCGTGCCCTTCCAGGGCATGATGTACGGCGACCCGCTCTGCCGACCCTTCGCGCACATCCCCGTCGTCAACCCGGGCGGCGTGCCGACCGGACCTGTCACCGGAAACTTCACACTCAACCCGTCAGCGACCACCACGCACCCGACCGCGGGCATCGCCAAGTTCGATGTTTATGTCGACGGCATCCTGCGCGCCAGTGACCCGGACGGGACAGCGCTCGTCATTCGGACAGGCAACCTCGACGACGGCTGGCACGAACTCCGCGTCGTCGCCTACGACGACACGCTCGTTGCGACGCAGGGCGAGTGGGTTGGCTCGTTCATCACCAACAACCGCGGCAAGATCCTCGGCGTTACGCCGCCCGCTTCGAACATCGACCGCTCCGGCACCATCGATATGTTCATCGATACGAACGATCAGAACGTGCTCGAATCCAGGTTGCTCCATAACGAACGTGTCGTGGCTGCCATCCCGGGAAGAGGACAGATCGGGACCCGCGGCGAGATCGTCGGTGCCGGCCCGGCCCGCCTGCGCGTCGAGGTCGACTTCGCCGACGGCTCAACCGCACGCTCCGAACCCTTCATCGTCAATGTCGACAACACCAACCCGCCGAGCGGCACGGGCGGGCCCACGGCCTACGACTTCACCAAAACCGTCAAACCCGGGCACGCGTTCATCCTTGACCTCCCCGCCCTCCACGAAACCGAGCTCGACGAGCCGAGCTTTGCGATCCTTTCTGGGCCAACCCAGGGCACCGTGCTCAGCGGCTCGGGGCGTTTCCGCATCGTCGAAGCCAACGCCGGTGCCACAGGCACCGATCAGATCACCTACCGTGTCACCTCCAACGGCACGAGCGACACGGGCACCATCACGATCAACTACTACGACCCCGACGCCGAGCCGTGCCTCGCCGATACCAACTTCGACGGCATCGTCTCCGCGGCGGACTTCAGCGCGTGGGTGCAGGCCTACAACCTGAATCTCGCCTTCATCGCAGACCAGAACCGCGACGGCATCGTCTCTCCCGCCGACTTCTCGGCCTGGGTGGGGAATTTTAACCGCGGCTGCGATTTCTAAAGCCAGAGGGGAACCGATCGCGCCAAGCCGCGTCTGAAAGAGCATGAGACGATTCATCATGCTTTGCGGGCTGCTCTGCGCGCACGCCTGCTATTCCCAGATCAGCAATGCCCAGATCACCAACGACGCGTTCGGCGATCTGTTCGACGATTTATCCCTCCAGGAGGCGTTCGACGAATCGATCGCTCAGTCCAAGCTGCTCATCCTCTACGTCGATTCGCGGTCCATCCCGTACGCCGACCCCGATCGCTCGAGTGCCAGCATTGAGTCTGCTCAGCGGGACCGGTTGTTGCGGTTCTGGCTGAAGCAGCACTCAATCATCCTGCATCTCGGCGCCGAGGATCAGAAATTGGCCGAACAGATCGCCAATGCCGCCCTCTACCGATGCGAGAAGCGCAAGCTCAATCTGGAGGACGGGGTCCAGCCACACGAACAAGCTCAGCTTGCGTGGTACACACCTTCGATGGGGATCTTTCTCAACGGCCAGTTGTTCAGCGCCGTCTCCGTGTGCCGGCTCTCGCCCTGCAGCAACTTCGGAGCACCGGGCGCGGGCAAAGACAACGACTTAGGGACTTCCATGACCTGGGCCGTCTTCGAGCTCGACTTCCAGTTCGATCGGATCAGGGCGAAGGAACCTGTCTGGTTCGGCCTCCACGAGCTACGCAACCCGCCACTGGAAGCCGAGGCGAAGACGTACTTCTCTGAGATCGAGGATGCCGCCGCGAACCGTTTCGGCGATGAGCGCACCGAATACCCGGACGACGTCTTCAGCGTGATCAACCTCGCCCGAACGCAAGCGGAGCTCGGCGATCGTTTCGGCTCGGCGGCCACATACACCTGGCTCTGGGAACGCGGCGCCCAGCGCGACCCCGACTTCGGCCCCGCGATTCGCAAACTCGTCGCAGCCGATGTGCAGCAGCTCGTTCATCGATGGGAGAACTTCGAAGAACGTTTCAACGACATGAAGTACGAGTCGGCAAAGCGCATCGGCCTCGAAACACTCGATGAGTTTGCCGATTGGATCAGGCTCGCCGCGGTGACCGGCGACCCGCTTGCGCAACTCAGCGAGCTCGACTACCGCATCAACAGCGATTACTTCGGCTCGCTCATGCCCCGCGACGAACGCCGCGTGTTGCTCATGATCGCCGAAACCGAGTGTGAAATCATGGAACGCCTCGCCCTGCCCGCAGAAGAACGTGACACGCTGAGCAGGCTGATCCTCAACTACGAGCATGAGAAGAGCGACATCGCCAAACCCGAGTTGCGTCGGCTCGCGACGGATCAGGCCGTCCTGCTGCACGCGAGGATGCTCGAGGAAGGGCTCGAGAGCGAAGCCCGGGCCGTGGCCCGGCAGGCGATCGAGCGTCTGGGCACAGACGTCGGCCCCGCCATCGTGGCCGGAGCCCTTGTCGCAGGACACCCAAGGCCCTGGCACCGGGACTACCTCTCTGACGACGGCTCACCATCGAAGATCGCCGAGCATCTCCTGTGGGCCCTCGAGCAGCAGGAGGCGGATTCTGGGGAACTTCTCGAGATCCGTGTACGGGAATAGCCGGCCCCCGGGGCCCGTTGGGTACACTGGCCACGTTGCGCCAAACAGACCCTCGGAGCTTCGGATATGAAACGGATACTGGTTCTTGTTCTTTCTCTTCTCGGACTCGCAGCCGCCCCGGCGCTGGCTGAGCCCGAGGTCTTCTCCAAGTCCGGCTTCAAGGCCGACCAGCAGGCGGCGATCGCGGGCCACAAGCTGCAGGTGGCTTACTTCACCGCGACCTGGTGCCCGCCCTGCAAGAAGATGAAAGCCGAGACCTGGGTCGATGAGAAAATCGAGAGCTGGGCCGACGCCAACGCGATCGTCACGCCCATCGATATCGACGAGAACCGCGCACTCGCAACGGAGTACCGCGTCCGCAGCATCCCGACCATTGTCGTTCTGCTGGGTGATGAGGAGATCGGGCGCACGCTCGGCTACCAGTCGCCCGGCAAGTTCCACGACTGGCTCGATGGCTTTCGCGCGTCGCACCTCGACCCGGCCCGCAAAGCCGCGACCTCCAGGCCCGCGCCGGACGCCGACAGCGACAAGCTCATCGCACCTGCCGATGCGGGCGCGTGGCTGAGCGCCAAAGAAGCGATCGACATGTACAACACGCAGGCCCGCAAGGACACCACTGGCTTTGGTGTCACCGGCAGCGTCCTGCTTCCCCGCCTCGCCGAGCTTGCCAGCACCGACTCGGCCCTCAAGTCCGAGCTTGCCGAACGCGTCAAGCAGCTCACCGAGCGCGTGGGCTCGGATGCCGCGAACATGAACGACGTGCGTGAGTACCTGCAGCTTGCACCGATCGCGGGCTTGCAGGATCAGGCCGCCGAGTGGATCGAGGAGTGCCTCGCCTCGCCCCAGATGGCTGCGGTGATCGAGCGCAACAAGTACCTCGCGGTGCAGGTGCTGACCGAGGTCGGCAAGTACGCCGAGGCCGCCGACCTCGCGGGCGACCCGGTGATGCACGCCCGGATGCTGCTCTCCTCGGCGAGCAAGTCCGCGGGCAAGGCGATGAAGGATCTCGACGCATCGCTCGCCGGCGCGTTCGAATCAGGCCAGACGGATCTTCTGCGACGCCACGTCGCCGACGCCGTCGCCATGGCGATCTCTCGGGGCGAGCAGGCCAAGGCCAAGGCGATCGCTCGGCTCTTCCCGGGCGGCGAGACGAGTAAGGACCAAGCCGCCATCGATGCCGC
>MDTD01055808.1_pt1 | contig 13413 bp, 14 predicted proteins | sample 811221 | NCBI WGS metagenome assembly MDTD01 (sample SAMN05326646, study PRJNA326480) | marine metagenome | isolation source: seawater | place: Pacific Ocean: South West | collected 2011
ATCCTTGCCATGTCTGTATCGTCTCATAACCAGCCAACTGAAACCTATTGAAGATATCAGAGTCCTCTTTGGATTGTGGAGCATATAACGGGTCATGTCCACCGATGGATTGAAAGTCCTCTTTGTAGATAGCCCAAGGTGCAAATATACCCTCTGTAAGTTTATCCTCACCATGTTCTCTTTCTTCATGGAGGAAACTCATCAATCCTAACTCATCGAATTCTTCGGGTTCTATACCAAAGTCCTTTAGTACCTTTTCTGGCCCATCAGGATGTAATGGTGGTTCTATACGAGTCGCACTCACTACCTTGCCTGGTTCTAAATGTTTGAGAACCTCATCATCCAAACCTGGACAGGCGTACATATCGGCATGATAAATCATAATGATATCATTGGTTGCGATATCAACTAATCTATCATATAATATCGTGTGACCCAATCTATTTGGCCCATCGTTTCTAATTATTTTAACATTTTTATCTTTTTTAAATATCTTATTCATCCAATCCCAAGTACCATCATTAGAGAAATCATCAGCCCAACATATCTCATGTCGATATCCAAGATTTTTTCTGATACTATTGTATGACCATTGTAGATATTTCAAGTTATTTCTACTAGGTTGTATAAAACTTATAGTTTTACTCATTTTACCTCCAAATAATTTTGTTTGATATATTCTATTATATCACCGGTTGGTTTCCATTTTAATAAATTTTGAGCCTTATTATCGGTGTTTAAACTTTCTCTTACCTCACCCGGTCTAGCAGGAATATACTCTATGTTATCTGTCTCACCAAATCCATCTACTAAATCAAGAATTGAATAATTCTTACCATTACCAAGTTCAAAAACTTGACCTGAGATATCCTCTGAAAGTAATTCCCAAACCGTATCATTAACCCTAACATAACCAGTTGATAGACCGATACCACATCTAATCAAACCATCAACTATATCACCAACGTATGTGAAATCTCTTTTCTGTAATCCATCACCGGTGACAGTTAAACATTGGCCTGACTTAAATTGTCGTTCGAATATACCTAACACGGTGCAATAAGCCCCTTCGGTTAATTGTCCATCACCGTAGACGTTATAAAATCGGCATATTGTGACTGGTAATTTATAAACATTATGATATAATTTACAAAGTTCCTCACCGTTCCATTTTGAAAATGTATATGGATTTGCATATAAATCTCCATGGGCAGAAGATGAACCAGCATACACAACAGGAATCTTTTTACTTCGAGCATAATCTAATACTCGTATGGTACTATTTAGGTTATTGAACAAAGTGAAAGCTGGATTTTGAATTGATGGTACTATTCTTGCTTTAGCTGCTAAATGAAAAATAATGTCTGGTTTATCCATCTTTATTTTTTCTAAAGGTTCTTCTGACAGATTCATATCATAATATGTACAACCATCTTGTTCATTTTCTTTTTTACCAATAGAATAATTATCTATTGATATAACATTATGTTTGTCCTCTAGTAATCTTTTGATTAAATTAGTTCCGATAAAACCGGCACCACCTGTAACTAAAATATTCATACCGACTCCTTTTCAAAAATCATTGAAATATAAGATTTAAAGTTTTTCTCATCATACAAAGAATCATCAAATAAAGAGATGGCAGTCCCACTACATTTTTGATAAAATTCTTCATCATTTTTTAATTTTATCGCCAGTCTTTTGGCGTGTTCTAAATCACCATCTTCGACTGAAAGATAAGGATGTAATTCATCTTGGGTATCTAATCCCTTGTAACCAATACAAGGTATGCCGTGAAAGGCACAATTCAAAGTGAATGTCCCAGCCGCGTGTGTCGGCATCAAATGAATACCAACATGATATTGCCCTAAATTATTAATCCAATCAACCCAAGTCATATAGGGTAGATGTTTTATATCCATTTCATCCTCCCTATCTATTTTCCGACCCATAGAGGGGGCCACAATAGGCATATCAAACTCTTGAGCGACAATATAAGAGTCAAAACCACCATACCACCTAACCATGTTACCTCCAATGATAACTGAGTCACCACGTTTACCTTTTGGTTTTAAATTTAAACTTTCAGTCAACATCAAAGTTGGCATTTTGTAAGTGGGTTTATTGATTAAACCCTTATAATATTTAACATCCTTATTGTTGTGTGCAAATAAGAAATCAAATTCTGCTAAAGAATTGTACCACCAAATTTGTTGTTCCATTGTGTAATCTTGAAACAACCAATGTGGGCCCTCTTGCATTGAAACTGTTTTGTTACACAGTTTTTTCAAGTCACCCATCATATCAAACTTCATTAGATGCTCTGTATTATGTTTTGGTAATGTCACTATTCCAAAATCGAAGTAACCCTCACCGAAGTGTTGTAAAACTCTTGGTATTTCAAATATCGGATAATGTTCGGCACCCAAAGTATACATGGTGGAAACATCATTTCTCATGTTTGGGTTATCCAATCGGACTTTTCCCTGCCATCCACCTTCGGTGAACCAAGCGATTTTATAATCAGTTAACCCCAAACTAATTCCCTCATCTCTTTCTGTGTCATCTTTTTCGCACTTGCAGAGTTATATGGTCTATCTAATTTATTGTCACCTTTATTTTCTTCCATACGAATGTGTATGTCATCACCATAAATAAACGTGTGATTTATTTCTCTTTCAGATATTAAATCCTCATCTGTTTTTTCACCAGGTCTTTTACCAACTATTTCAACATCTTCAGAAATCACATTAGCTAAATCCAACATATTAACACATTTCATCTTATAGGATTTAATAAATCCACCACCATTTTCTTTTGTAAAATCTATTGTTCGATTAATTAGATTGGCGGCATCTTCTTTAGTAAATATCAATCTATTCATATTTGGATCTGTAAGTTTAATTGGTTTACCTTCCTGTTTAGACTTCAACCAAAAAGGTAATACTGAACCTGCACTATGAGCAACATTGGCGAACCTTGTCAATGAAAATCTATTTTCATCAGTATTAGTATTCATGAATACTCTCTCCATTAAATACTTTGAGGCTCCATAAACACTCTCAGCCATACAGGCTTTGTCTGTACTAATACCAACGGTTATGGGGACATCATTGATAAGACTTGCCTGAACCACGTTCAAACTACCCCTAACGTTTACATTACAACCAGCGATAGGATTCATTTCCATCAAATCAACATGTTTCATAGCGGCGGAATGGATAACCACATCTGGTTTGACCTCTTTAAATACCCTAAGTAATAAACCTTCATCTTCTACATTACCGACATAACATTTAACATAAGGGAATAATCTTTTTAGATTGGCAATATTTTCCTCATTCCTACTGATACTGACATACTCATTATCGTTCTGTGAGATGAGGGCTTTACCTACGGTGCCTGTTCCACCAGTTATCAATACTTTCATTATATACCCCCTAACATTAACTTAATACCATCCACAAGGGGGGTATAACTTTTATGTTTCACGAATGAATTCAATTTTTTTAGACTAGGTTTTCTCCACTTAGTATCATTAGGCCAGGCTTCCTTATTAGTTACTTCGAATTTTTTACCTAAAACTTTATGGATTGTTTCGGCTAGTTCTTTGATTGTAATCTCGTCATCAAAACCAACATTCAATATTTGGTCATCAATATTTTTTATTAGTTCTGTGACTATTCTAGTATGGTCTTTTACATAACAGAATGACCTTGTTTGTTTACCATCACCAAATAGATAAAAGTCCTCATCTGATTGTATTCGTTCTATAAACTCAGGTATTACTTGACCATACCCACCAGTAGCCATTCTAGGGCCATAAGTATTAAATGGTCTAACAATTAAATATTTTTTATCATTCTCTTTGGCCCACAATCTTACCAAAAACTCACCAATACCTTTTGATGATGCATATGAATCCCTATCGGCTTGTGGATATAAAATCATCTCTTCGGTTTCCTCTGTTGGTATTTTTGGTGACGGGCCGTATATTTCTGATGATGAGGCATAGACAACTTTCTTAACACTTTTTATCATCTTACACCCATCTAAAACATTTTGTGTCATCAAAATATTATCATTACAAACTTTATACGGTATATCGTAAAAATATCTAGTTCCGTTTATCGCACCATAATGAACAACCACATCAGGTTGAGTATTGTAAATATGTGACTTAACACCCCAACCAGGTGAACTGTCCCTTAAATCACACTCATGGAAAGTGAAATTTTCATGTTTTGGTAAGTTTTGTTTTTTTCCTCTAAAAAAATTATCTAATCCTATTACTTCATGTCCATCATCCAATAAATCATCACATAAATGTGAACCAAGGAATCCAGCCGCACCTGTGACTAAAATTTTCATTTTCTCATCCCCTTGAATACTGTTGTTTCAAATTGTTTGTTTTGTTTCAAAATATCTTCGAAAAAAGTAATATCATATTTAGTGACTCTTTTGGCTAATTCATTCAAAGCTGAAGTATCCTTGGGGAGACATGCCCCACCAAAGCCACGAGTATCAACTGATGAATTTAGATATATATCTTGGATATGATTTCTTTGAACTATAACTTCTTTTACTTTGGAATAATCAACATCGTTTGAATCACAAATAGAACTAAAAGAGTTTGCAAAAGTTATCAACATGGCGTTATATACATTATTAAAATATTTAACAAACTCCGCCTCTTTGGGTGAACATTTTGAAAATGACTTGGGTAAGTTACCATGAGCCTTTTTGACTAATTCGTAATCCTCATCACAATAAACTCCTATAACACATAAGTCTTGATTATGTATGAAGTCAAAACTTGCACATCTTTCCCTCAAAAATTCTGGTACAAAACATATTTTCTTTGTATTAAATTTTTTACTCAAATCGTCGACCAAACCTGGTGTGACTGTGGATTTGATAGCGATTAGACCCTCATAATCTACTTGAAGTAATTGAAGTATCACACTCTCTACTATGGAGGTATCACATGTTCCGTCCTTACTCTCAGGTGTTGGAACACAAAGAAAACAAACCTCGGTATCCAAAACATCGATAACATCACTATTTTGATACTTAACATCGTGAATCAAAACATTATGTTCTAAATATTCAAAACCCTCTTTGATAGCTTTACCAACGACCCCTAAACCTATGACACCTATATTCATTTTAATCCTCAATTAAATAGTTTAACTTTTCAAAAAATAAGTCATGTTGTGTTTTAGTAAACTTTTGAAGCTTCAAAGAATTTGATTTATATTTATCTTGATTGTTGATAATGTCATTTATCTTGTCAACAGTTTCTTGTTTACTCGATATAAAATTAATATATTCCTCGGCACCAAACCAATCTATTGTAGGATAATTATAGCAAATAATCGGTATACCACAACTTCCCATTTCAGAGTATCTATTATTAATCATCCCATGTTCCCTTTGTCCTTTTGCAATGATTGCGAGGCCTGATTTAGAGGAGCTGTATAATCTACCAATATCGTTTTCAGGTAATACACCGTTATAGTATGGAAAGTTAGGCCAACCATTACCATATATTTTGAAATCTATATTTTTAAATCCATCAAAAAAAGTTTCTCTTTCTAATCTATAATCATCACTATTTAACCGTGTAAATCCCATTCCAAGAAAGGTACAATCATGATTATATCGTGAGTCATACACTATTTCATCATCGGATAAACAAGTCAGAAACCATTCAAAATGTTGTGTTGGTGTGCCTCTTTTTTTAAATTCGTCTGACATCGATAATGAATTCGTATAAACATGAGTATACCATTTACCTTCATAATCAAATATCTCATCCCAACCCACAAGACCACCTGTGACATACCCTAAGACCTTTTTACAATTCAAAGATTCGATGATTTTGAATGTTTCTAAATCCAACATGTCAAAATACACCACGTCTGGTTCTAAAGACTTTATCTGTTCAATGTAATCTGAAGTTGCTTCCCTACCATTCAATTGTTCTAATAGATAAACATCGTGATTATCAGATAAATTATTAGCAATTGCGGTGTTATACTTATAATTTCCCATCGGAAAAGGCTGATGAAATACTATTATTTTCATATAGCTAATACCATTTCCATGTCATAAGGTTTATAAATACCTATGTCATAATTTGGGTTGATTTGTAATAATTTGTCACGGACTTTTTCATAAGTCACCTCAGTATAATCACATACGCCACCATCAGAACTAATTTGTTTAGTTCCAAATAAATGTGCGTCATCTATTCCTATTATGTGATTATTAATGTGATGATTTGATATTACATCAAGTTCTTTCAACAATGGAACATCATCATCTCCACGGGCATATTTCATGGCACCGGCATGTGCATCTAACCAAAAACAAATTGGTTCATCAATCTTCTTTAGTAATTTTTCTAAAGTTGATGTCGAATCTCCACATATTAAAGTCAAATCAACATCATCAAATTTATATTTTTCTTCGTCATTAAAATAATCATCTTTTTCGTTCGTGTGGAAATCAAACTTAGATAGGTCACCATCATTTTTTAAATATGATTTATATCTATGGGATGCCACTTTACAAATATCTAAACCTAACTCAATAGTATATATTTTATCAAAAGGTTTCAAAGTTCCATAAGTTTCAAGCATCCTATGTGGTACACCACCCATATATGTACCGGTCTCAATAAAAACAACAGGTAATTTTTTGTCAAAATCATTAGTCAATGACTGATATATCTCAGGTAATATATAACCCATTACTTTTTCAACTCCCTTTCAAAATCATCATAGGTTAAATATTTATGTTGACCACCAAATAATTCTAAATTCTTTTTATTCATATCTCTTATCAAATTGTACCATTCACCCTTATTGTCTTGTGTAGACTTTTCTTTACTCATCATATTCAAAGCGTATCTTCTTTTTTTTGGATGTTCTCTGTTGTGAACTTTTAAAATATTTTTAATGACAAATTGCACATAGTTTTGACCCATAATAGTCATACAACTATGCATAAAAGCTGTATCCTCTCCACTTAAACCGAAAAAACCAGGTGGTATGTTGATACCTGTTTTCAATAAATCTGATGACATAACAAGACAACTACCATCAAATTTTGGCTGTCTGAGTAATCTAATATCTAACTCTTCAGTTTTTTCATTAACCTTATTCATTTCATCAATATTCATAGTATATCTGATACTATGTGGTTCATTATAAGCTCTATCATCTATTTCTCTTGTACCAACCTTATACTTCTCATAATACTGTTTATCCGTAAATTCAGGATGTTCTAGAATTTTCCAACTATCATCCCACATTTTTCTAGTGGCGAAAGTAGTTATATATTTATGAATATTATTTTGATTAGAGTATGATTTGACATATTCTAAACATTGAAAAAATTCACGAGGTATCAAGCAATCTGATTCACCCCATATCACATAATCATAAACATTACACTTTTCATAACACAAATTTCTTCTATACTCAACCATAGTTATGGGTTGGTCTTTATCATAAATTTCAATATTAGTGTGACATTTTAAAGTCTGATGTATTGTATTGAATTTATTTAATAACTCTTCTTTAGACGTTTGTGTTATATCTACTTTTTCGAAGTATTCTGATATGTTGAAATATAAATCAACCGTTACATTCTCTTTATTTTTAACCGTGTCCAAAGCGTTATTAATACTTTGGACATGTTCGTCAATTATATCTATTTCATAAAACATCACGTGTGTACCGATGATGTATTTATTTTTTAATTCAATCATAATTGTTCCTCAAAATGTTTGTATGTGGCCTCCAACCAAGCACCAGGTGATGGTAATGCACCGGCATTGAAATGATATATCCATCCAAATTTAGTAAATAATAAATCATTACCTAACAGTTCAAATCTTTTTAAATCTTGCATATTGTATTCATATGGAAACAAATTATAATCTATATTATTTTTATTCAGAAAAAAATTAATAATGGGTTGGTCTGTTCCAACTCCTAAGTTTTTTTGCATGTGTATAATTTTATCTTGATTACTAAAATAAAAATCAAGTATTTCTTTAAATAATTTTTTATGTTGTTTATTGAAAATCATGAAACCTGAATTAATATATCGATAATAAGGAAATGTAAAACCATCGAATAAATGATATGAATAATTTTCAATACTTCTGATTATCCAATCCATACTACCAACTGCACTAACACCACAAAACTTATGATTAGATAATTTGAAAAAATTTGGTGTGTTTGGATGAACAAAAGTATCGGAATCAACGAATAGGATTTGGTCGTAATCAATCCCCTCGTTATCCAATAAATCAAAGGCGTACAATTTATGCCATTGTGGTTTCATTATGTCGACATCATAAATTGGCTCATCTAAAACGAATAACTCACAATCGTTCTTTTTAGCCCAATTATCCCAACTTTTAATTGACCAATCATAACCTTGAGTCTTACTCCTTTCATCAAGAACTATATTCACCATATAAATAATATTCTTCAAATATACATCCCCTTTACAGCGTCCCATGTTTGTTTCATTAGATTATATCTCTCACCTCTTGCTGGAAATCCACTATAAAACCATATGTATCCATACTTAATAAAAAATGGTGTCTTATCTTGATTTAGTTGCCAATTATGGGAGAACCAATCGAATCTGTATAAATGGTTTAACATAAATGGCGGTGGTAATTTATGAACAACATTTACCTTATGTATTTGTAACAAATAATTATAAACTGGCTGGTCAGTTCCTCGTGAAACCTTACCATTCTGTAACTCCATTATTTCATTATAATTTTTGTAGTAATAATCTTTGACGGTATTCAAAAACTCACGATGATTTTTATCAAATATTTGCCAACCACAACTGACATATTTTGTTATATCAAAATTGTAATTATTAAACAAATCATTATATCCACTCACACCCTCGTACAACCATCTTAGATTTTCAAACGATCTAAAACAATTTACTTCACCCTCACTTACAGAATCGAAAAAGTTTGGTGTATCCCACCTAATAATAGTTGATGCATCTATCACACCTATTTTATTATAATCAATACCCTCTTTATCCAACTGGTCGAATACATCGAACCATCGTTGCCAAGTGGGTTTATGATTTACATGCTCTGAATCCGATGGTGTATCGTAGATAAATAACTCAACATTATTCTTATCACACCAATATTTCCAAGAATTTATTGAAAATTCAAAATATTTAAAACCACCGTGTTTTTCATCTAAATATTTGTGTTCGCTTTTAACACATACGAGGAATATAACATTTTTTTTCATTTATTTAAATCTATTTAAGTATAAATATATAGGAAGTTAATGAAACACAATTTTTTTTTACTTCAAATAATTTGATACGGAGTCAATCCAAATTTGTTTTAAATTTTTATCACGGGTTGTACCTCTACCATAATGATATACAAAAGGCTTATCATTAATCCATCCTTGCTCTCCGTGGGGAACGTCTAAGATGTGCTCTGATTTTAATGACCTATCATTCCAACTATTTTTACATATGAAATATTTTTTTTCTTTTTTTCTAACCCATAATGATAACAATCCTAAAGTATCTTTATAATGTATGTTGGGATATAAATCACCGGGCTCGTATAAAAAATCCGAGTCAAATATCGAACGTTTCATAACAGACCATTGGGGTAGATTAGCTTGGTCTATATCGTGTCTCCAACTGTAACTAACAAACTCATTTTCCTCCAGCATTGGTAAGACATCATCTACCCATTCATTTAGAAAAACAACATCTGATTGTATAAAACTTACATAATCTGATGAACCTTTTTTTAAACCTATTTTCAAACCCTCAGCGAGAGCGTAACTAGCCAGATGGACTTTTCTTTTGTCATGTTTTGTATGAATCCAAGGGTCTTCAATATCTTTTTTTAAACCAGGAATACTACTATTAGGTAATTGTTTGATACCCTGCAATATATGAACATTATGATTATCTTCAAATATATTCTTCAAATGATCGATGTCGCTCATATCACCATTATTGACAACATACACGTGATATGGAATAGTTACAAATTTTTTGATACTATCAACAGTAAGCTTTATGTAATCTGGTGTTTTCCAATTAACAGTAATGAAATCGATACTAGACATATTCTATACCTTGTTTCTCTTTATCTTTCTTAGTTTCAAAATAATCCAAACCATCATCAAGTGGGGTTTCTCTTTTTCTACCCTCTAAGTTTAATGATACTTGAACTCCAAAGGTTACGGCTTGAGCGAAATCCCAATAATCAGAGTGTCTTGTTCTTGTATATAACCAAGGATGGATGGCCGTCAATCCACTTTTTTTCATTAGAGATGTCAAAGTTCTTTCATCGAATAAACAATAGTGGTATTCATAGTCGTAGGTTTGACCACCGACTAATGGGCCCAATACATTTTCTAATTTACCAGTCAAGTTATAAATTTCTATCGCACTTTTGAATGATGGAACAGATAACCTAACTATACCATCTACTTTAGTGACCCTTATCCATTCTTTTAAAACTTTCTGTACGTCATTTCTTGGATAATGTTCTAATATATGAGATGCATAAACGAGGTCGAAAGTGTTATCATCGAACTTACTTAAATCGTCGGCCTTACATACATGTTGAACACCATCGAATTTACGACCATCTAAATTTTCAAAAGGTTCTGGTAATATGTTTGACCCACATCCGATATGTAAAAATCTTTTATTTTTCAAGATATCCTCCAGCCTTTTCTTTCCATTCGTTTAAAGCTTCTATACCACGATAGGCACCACGTGTTTGATGAAAAAAGAACGGTCTATCATTAATCCAAGCTTGTTCACCGTAAGGTATATCTAACAAATGTTCGTCATTAGACATATGATATTGTTCTATATCTTTCAAACTGATATTATACCGATTTCGCATTTGTGGGTTCCAATATGAATTTTTGAGTATTTTGAAGTTCTTATCATTTTGTTGAGCGTAGTATGTTATGTTACCCCATAAATCTCTGTAATCATTATTAGGATACAATTCATTATCTTCCATTTCTTTTCTTTTCATAATCCAAAACATTGGTCGTGCCATACCCAATTCGGATTTATTATTCCGAGCTTCTCTGAAAAGATTACCTGGATCCCATCTATTTGATATAAAAAGATTTTCATCCAATAATGGTAAAATATCGTCCACCCATTTATCTAGAAAAATGGCGTCATTATCTAGTGCACAAACAAACTCCCTTTGACCTACTTTGAGTCCCTTCTCAAACCCCCACTCACCATACTTACTACCAGCGGCTACTCGACAACCATCAATTTTACCAACCCAATCTTGTGATTGCTGTCTGAATTCACCGTTATTTCCAATCACGGTGGTTTCTGATTGGTCAACACCTTTAACGATATGAATGTCATCATTATCTGAAAAGAAATCATTAAGTTCTTTGAGTTCATTTTTTTCATCAACAAAATTATTGACTATGTAAATATCATAATCTATTTCGGAAACAAATTTTCTTATACTTTTAACTAATAAATTCACATAATCAGCTTTACAATGACTGATAACTACAAAATCTATACCATCTTTATACATATTTTTTCCTCATTGTTTGAATGGTTTGACGAATACCATCCTCAATTTTTGTAAACTTAAATTTTGGTAGTAAACCTAATAATTTTTGATTTGAACAAATTTTACTATTTTGTCCAATGGTTTGTTTATCGTCATAAATTACCCTACCCTTAAAATTTATTTCATCCACAATAATATCGACAATTTCTTTTACATTCGTAATGGAACCTGATGATAATATTATAGGTTCATTTCCGTGATATTGTTCAATCATCCATTTAATTATCTTAATAACATCCTTAATGTAAATAAAATCTCTTTCTGCTGAACCATCCCCACTAATTATCAAATCAGTATCATTATATTTACTATTCAAACATTTATCAATCAATATGGGTATCACGCCATTATCGATTTTACTATTTGGCCCATAAGTATTAGATAACATTGGAGTTAAACATCTAATACCATATTGGTTATTATAAGCTTTGGCCAAGATATGTAACATTCTGTTTTTATGACCATCTGTATAGCAATTAGAGTCTGGTTCTCCAATCCATAAATTATCTTCAAAAAGATTATTCGAATTAGGTATAGCGTTAATTGATGAAAGTGTTATAATTGTATTAACTCCACTAATCTGTGATGCTTTAAACAAATTTAAATTTATGACCGCGTTATCATAATAATGGTCAGCCTGAAATTTATTCATACCATGATAGTTTTTTTGTTTAGCGGCACAATGGATGATGGTATCAAAATTATGTTTTTTGAAACAATCTATAGTCTTATATAAATCGTTTAGTGGACATTCTTTTTTACCGAGCTTCTTATCAGCAAAGTTTATATGGGAACCAACAAAACCATCACCACCAGTCACTCCAATCATAAGTATTCTTCCTCAACCCATCTATTTACCCAATAAATTACATAATCTATGTCTTCTTCTTTCATTCTGTTGTGACATGGGAGAGTGATAAATTTCAACCACTCTGAATCACAAACATCATATTTTCTATTTTGTTTCAAAGGTTCGTAAAGGTACAGAGGTTTGAAGTGAACAGAGGTGTGTATTTTTTTATCTGCGAGATAATCAATTAGGTTATCTCGTCCGATTGAGGAATGTCCCGAACCATCTGGAGCTACATTGAAAATTTTCTTGGGTAATCTTGGACAATAATATTGAACGGTTTCTGAATGAGGTGGCCTCTCTAATATTTCATGTAATTCATTATTATATCTTTCTTGTACATGTCTACGGAATTTCAAATGTTCGGGTAATTTTTTCATTTGCTCAAGACAGATTGCCGCCATAATATCAATCATATAATATTTATAACCTATCAAATCAACTTGATAATCCCAAGCATAACCTGGTTTACCACTTGCACCTTGAGAACGACTCCAAGTCGATGATACACCAAACCAAGTCATCTCTTTACATTTTTCAATCAACTGTTTATCATTACTTGTAATCATACCACCATCACCACACGGCATTGTTTTGACAGCCTGAAATGACCACACAGCCGCGTCACCCCCTTGTCCGGCACCTGGTGTGTAACAACTATGGGCTGTATCTTCAAGTATAAATCCACCAAAAACTTTTCTTAATGCTTTATAATCGCAAGGTACACCGGCCTGATTTACCGCAATCATGACTTCACTATTTGGTTTTTTATATTTATCGACATCACTAGGGTCTATACATAAGGTATCTCTTTGAACATCAACAATATTCGATGTAAAACCATTCCAAAGTGGAATCATAGCAGTGGCTATAAATGATATAGCAGGATTTATAACAT
>MDTD01190995.1_pt1 | contig 13413 bp, 5 predicted proteins | sample 811221 | NCBI WGS metagenome assembly MDTD01 (sample SAMN05326646, study PRJNA326480) | marine metagenome | isolation source: seawater | place: Pacific Ocean: South West | collected 2011
TTCATGTCTTCTCAAACTTTGTCTGACATTGATAGAAGATCAAGCGAATAAAACATGAATATAGACAAAGATCAAGATTTAGAGGAATATAAGCAAACTACGAACGAATGCATACAAATACTTGCAGAAAAAGTCGTAGATATCGAAAAATGGGCATCAGAAACGCCAACTTTAGATAAAATAGCGTATAATCCTAAAAATAGTGACAAAAATCTTAATTTTATGCAAATAATTAACGATTTATACGCAAAAATTGAGATATTAGACAAAAAAGTGGATAATTTGTATCGGTTCGTCCGAAAATAGCACTTTTATCCACGATTACCCCCGCGAGCGACCACAAATTATGGCAATGTATAGAAATGGTATCGAAGTAAAAGAAACCAGACCAAAGAAGACAAAACAAGGAAACGGAGCACATACAAAGTACTCTGCATCCTCTAGAAACAAGAAAAGAAAACCTTATAGAGGTCAAGGAAAGTGAGTGACGTAACTTTTCGGAAGCATAGAGTTTTCCGAGAGACCCAAGACGTAATATTTTTTGATATTTCTGTCGAGGAATCAAATGCCTCGGACTTGGTAGTTCACACTGGTCCTGCAATTTCCCCTCCCAACGACTTGGTGGGTGCAAAGCAGTTCTATATTCATTATCACCAGGTAGATCATAATAGAGTAGTGTCTGGTGAAAGACAATTTGAGTTGGTAAATTTCAAATGGAAGTATCCATATCATATTGTACACCTTAATCGTTCCTCTGGTGCGTTGGTCATACCCATAGAAACCTACCATAGGTCAATTTCTGGTAAGGATGGGTCTATTGTAATTAATCAATCAAGTCGTAATGATGGTTTCGATCATGCAACTGAGTTTGTACCAGTGTCTGCAGCAGAAAATAAGAGGTTATACGAAATACTTAAGCATGAAAAACCAGTTATTCACACATTAGGAGAATGAAAAATGAATAATATAGGATTAGAAATAGTATTTTGGACTATTTTGACATTGTATGTGCTTACAAAGTTAAAAGTATTCAAAAAGTAGCATAAATACTTTTAGGATCCGAGGTAACTATGGTCGTAAAAGTCGATAAAAGCGAAGAGTTTGTCAAAAGTGGCAAAGTCTTAATAAGTGAGTATCCTGTGAAAAAAGAAAAGGATGTAAAACCACTTAGCAAATGGCGTTAAAACCAATAAAAGGAAAGGATACCAATCTAAGTCGTGCCTTTAAAGATATTAAGGTAGACTTTGCATCCAATCCCTTTACAAAAGATGTATCCCAAGTCACCAATGACAACTCTATAAAGCAGTCATTGAAGAATCTTGTGATGACACAGCCTGGTGAGAAACTCTTTCAACCCCAGATAGGTTCTGGTGTGAGGAGATTATTGTTTGAACCTATGGATGCTTTTACAGCAGATGCGATTCGTGATGATATCCTTAACACAGTTGGACAGCATGAACCAAGGATATCTATCCGTAACATAGCTGTAAGAGAACAATATGATCAAAACCAGTTTAACGTTACTATAAACTATGCGATAGTAGGTCAACCTCTTATCGAAGAAGTAGCATTTGTACTAAAGAGACCTGAATAATGTCAACTCCAAATAATTTAACAGCATTAGATTTTAATGACATCAAGGCATCAATCAAATCTTATCTAAGAACTAGAAAAGAGTTTACGGATTATGAGTTTGAAGGTGCTGCATTAAGCTATCTGATCGATACTCTGGCATATAATACCTATTATAGTTCGTTCAATGCGAACATGGCAATGAATGAGGCATTCCTACCCTCTTCCACAGTGCGTGATAATGTAGTCAATATAGCAAAACTCCTCAACTATGTGCCTAGATCGGTACAATCTAGTCAAGCAGTTGTAAATCTAACTGTACAAACTATACAAAGTAGTGGATCTTACCCATCTACAGTTACATTAAAGAAGGGTGCAGTGGCATCTGGTGGAAATTATGTATGGAATGTCACTTCTGATACTACTGCTGAGGTAAATTCCACAACAGGTATCGCAGTTTTTAGTAATCTTGTACTAAGAGAAGGGTCTATAGTCAATTTTCAGTACGTTGTTAACACGTTTGCTACACAAAATTACAAAGTTCCCTCAGAAGATGCGGACATTAATACACTTTCCGTTAGAATAAAGGCAAACGAATCATCTACAACCTCTGATTTGTACAATTTAGTTGATACAATTACAGGTTTATCCGCAAATTCCCGCGTTTACTTCCTTGCAGAGGGTGAAGATATGCGTTATGAAGTTAAATTTGGTGATGATTCTGTAGGTAGAGCATTAAAAGACGGAGAAGTTGTACTATTTGAGTATCTTGTTACCTCTGGTGAGGAAGCAAATGATGTAGATAGGTTCTCATATATCGGTAGAATGACTGATACTCTAGGTCAGAGTTACTCTACTTCTGCTGTGACACTTGCAAAAGTGGCAAGATCCATGAATGGTCGTGCTGCAGAGACTATTGAGTCTATCAAATATAATGCACCAAGATTTTATTCATCACAATATCGTGCTGTAACCGCAGGAGACTACGCTGTTCTAACTAAGAAGGTATATCCTAACGCTGCAGCAGTCGTAGCATATGGTGGAGACTCTCTAAACCCTCCTGTATATGGTAAAGTTTTCGTTGCGGTAAAAACTGGTACAGGTGCAACTCTAAATGACGCAACTAAAAAATCAATCGCTGCAGATCTAAGAAAGTATGCTATGGCATCTATAGATCCTGTGATTATTGACCCTGAGAACTTATACATCTATACTAAAGTATTTGTGCTTTATGACACAGGTAGTAGTTCTGATACATCAACTATTAAAACAAATGTACAAAATGCGATTAGTCAATGGGCGACACAGACTGAAATCAACAATTTCAACTCAACCTTTAGAAGTCAAGCTTATGAGAAAGCAATTACACTTGCCAATAACGCTATTACTGACGTATCTCTACAGGTTACTCTTCTCAGATACATCTTACCTGTAAGCAATCAGACTAACACATATACAATATCCACTGGTTCTGCATTGTATAACTCCGCACCAAGTAAAACATCTCTTGCTACTGATGGTGCAAAAGAACCTATTTTACTTTCTGGACAATTCCGTACTGCAGATAGACCAGGTGTTGATCAACAATTTGAAGATGATGGATATGGAAACCTCAGAACATTCTATAACACAGGTACAAGAAAGGTATTTACTAATACCTCTGCAGGTACTGTCAACTATGACACTGGAGAAATTGCCTTTGGTCCTGTTGCTATTATTGGAACAGGTACAAATATTGCTACTACAGGTGTAACTATTACTGATTCTACCTCTGGTGCAGGTTCTGTAGCTGATCCTGCAGCACTACCAACTGCATTATCATTACCAATTCAGTTCATCCCTGCTAATAGTTCTACTATTCCTGCCTCCACACCAGGTACAATTATTAACTTAGTAAGTCCAGAAGTGACAATATCACCAATTGGAACTGCTCCACCTCCTTCAATCCCACTAAATAGTTTGAGTCCGACAGTATTCGACCAAACACCAACATTAGTTGCGGTAGCCTAATAGGTTAATGACAAATATCAACAAAGTCTCACAGGCAATTATTGCCCAGACTCCCGAATTCATAGAGTCTGATTATCCACTCTTTAATAGATTTCTTGAGTATTACTACCAATCTCAAGAGAAGACAGGTCTTGGTCAGAATATTCTGAACAATTTCCTTGGATATCTTGATATTGATAGGTTAGACGTTGGTATATTAGATGGTAAGACAAAATTAGTAGAAGCGATCACTTCTACAAGTGATACTATAGTTGTAGAGTCGATTGACCAGTTCTTAGAGAAGTCTGGATCTATTCTCATAGGTAACGAGGTTATCTACTATGAGGATACAACCAGTTCTCCAAACATAGCACTCTCACCAGGTATTTCATACGATCAGGTAAAACTTAAGTTTGTTAACCTTGCAAGTCCAATCAATAGTTTTGATGGAACTACTCAGATATTCAATCTTACCTCTCAAGACAATCCAATTGCTCCTCCTACAGCACAGCATTTAATTGTATCTGTATATGGCGAGGTATTGACACCTGGAGTGGACTACAGCGTGTCTGGAACACAGATAACATACAATTCAGCACCTCGTACAAAGATTCCTTCTGATGACGCTATAAACACCTATATTACATACCTAGATGGTTTTGTAGAGAATCCTATTGTTGCACTCGATAATATATCAAACTCTTTTGGTGAGCAAAAGAAACAATTTAGAATGACACGTAATGGTACAGCATATGAACCCATTGTAGATGAGTATGTAATTGCTGTATATGATAAGAAGTTACTAATACCTAAAGTAGATTACTTTGTTGATGGTGCAGACTTTATATTTGCGGTTCCACCTACAAACGGAAGATTTCTATCTTTATACTCTATAGAAGCACCTGTACCCTCTTTTGGTAGTGGTGCGGAAGGTTTTGCTAGGATTAATGATACTGGTGCACTTACAGGTATATCAACCAACTTAAATGGTAGTAACTATAGATTTGAATATCCACCTAAAGTTTCTATTAACTCTCCTGTAGGGTCAGGTGGTTCTGCAACTGCGTTAGTCAATGGTATTAAGACTGTAACTCTACTAGATGGTGGTAGAGGTTATAGTGATAGTAACCCTCCTGTTGTTCAGATACAATCTCCTACTAAGACTGGATCTACACAAGCAACAATGACTGCGACAGTAACAAACGGACAAGTTACTGCTGTAGAATTACAGGGATCAGGTTCTGGATATACATTTACACCTAGAATCACTTTCCGACAACCTGGCGGTGCTACAGTTGCCACTCCAACTGTTTCTCACTATCATCATGGATCTGGTGGATCAATCACAGGTGGTTTAACAATTACTAATCCAGGATTTGGATATACAACTCCTCCTGCAGTATATGTTGATGAACCAACTGGTAATAATCCAATCAGAGCATCTTTCCAAACAGTTCTTGCTGCAGACGGAACTATTGCATCTATTACTACAATTAACGCAGGACAAGGTTATACATCAGTTCCAAGAGTAGCAATCGTAGATCCTGTTGGTGCACAAGTTTTACAAACAGTAGTTGATGGTGATGGAAGAGTTATTCGTATTGATTTACTTGACGGAGGAAGCGGATATGATGAAATTCCTTCAGTTTATATTGTAGATAGTAGAGTAGATGCTACTGGAGCGTATGCAGGTGGTACTGGTGCAACCGCAACTGCATCAATATTCAATGGTGCAATTACAGATATCAACGTAAGTGCATTTGGTAGCGGATATTCTGCTGCAAGTCCTCCCTCTGTTGTTATTCAAGCACCTCCAAGTGCAGAAGCATCTGCGGAAATAGGTTTAAATGAAGTTACTGGTTTCAAAGTAAATCAATCAGGTAGCGGATATCAGAAAGCAGCGTTCACAGGATGTGCACGTGCAGCAAGTGGTATCGTAGAATACACGGAAGATGGTAATGCTGTATTCTCCAATGACACTACTGCAGCAGCAGGAGCAATAGAAACAGAAGTTAAATGTCTTGATGCTCTATTTGTAAAACGTTTACTAGACAAGTATACACAACAATTCTTACCTGACGTACCAGAACTTGACTATACGAAGATTGACGTACGTACAGCAATTAAAACTATAAAAGACTTTTACTCCGCAAAGGGTACATCTTTCAGTATTGCTTACCTATTTAAGTTACTATATGGTGAGACAGTAAGTATATCTTATCCAAAAGACCAAATCATCAAACCATCTGCAGCAACATGGTCTATTGATACTATTTTAAGAGCAACTAAGGTTTCTGGACTTGCTACTGATATACAAGATGGTCTTTTACAACAAGAGGCAGACATTGCGGATCCTAATGTAAGAGCAGCATCCGCATTGGTTGAAAACTATATCTCAATTAAAACATCCACAGTTGAAATATTTGAACTTGTTCTATCTGAGGAAACTATTACAGGAACATTTACTGTACCTTATAAAACAAAACTTGCTGAACCATTAAGTGCAACTGATTCAATTATTACAGTTGACTCTACTATTGGTTGGCCAGAAAGAAACGGAGAGTTTGTAATAGGTAGCGGTGCTACTACTGAATTAGTACAATATAAAGAAAAATCACTTAACCAGTTCATTGAGTGTACTCGTTCCGTAAATGGAGTTGTAGAGGATTGGGATTCTGCTACTGAAGTTGCATCAAACTTCCAAGTTAAGATTAATAAAGGCACACCACAAGAAGTTGTGATGAATGTTGTTGGTATTGTTGATGCACAACAGACATCTCTGACTGATACAGGTTCTTATTACTTACAAGGTGATAAACTAACAGTTTCTAAGTTAGGTGGTACTGGAACATTACCTCTTCTCACAACTTGGTTATACAACGTTAAGAAACTAATCACTGTTAGTGGTATTACATTTGGTGGTGTAAACAATCAGTCTGCAACTGTTACTTGTTCTAATAATCATGGTTTGTTAGTTGGAGATCAGGTTACAGTCTATGGTGCAAACCCAATCATCTATAATGGAACATTTACAGTTACATCTAGAGATAGTGAAACAGTTTTCCAATATGCCTTACCTCAACCTGCAGCAATAATACCTCAGGGTAATATTCTAGTATCTGTTGACTTAAACAAAGGTAAGTCTGAAACCACTGCTATACTCAATGCTATAGGTCCTTATACTACTAATATACAGAACTCATTCTTCAATGATAATTATACCTACGTTGCATCAACTGGTATACCAAACTATTCTATAGGTCCTTTTCCTGGTTCAGCACTATTACCAGGTAACCAACGTAAATTAAATAGATTCCCTACACTCCCAACTACAATATCTACAAAAAACGCCATTAACTCAGGTCCTATTGGTACATGGGTAAATGGAGTATCTGTATGGTCATATAAGTCAACACAAAGTAAAACATTCGGTGCAGTCACCAGTATTGCGATTGCAAATGCAGGTCAAGGGTATGATGCTGCATCACCTCCTGTTATCACTATTTCTGGTGGTGGAGGTTCAGGTGCTACTGCTAGTGTTATAGTTAATGGTTCTATATCTGAAATTACTGTAACAGAAGGTGGATCTGGTTATACTTCTTCTCCTCTAGTATCAATAGTTGGTGGAGATGGATCAGGTGCTGCTGCAACTGCTATTATCACAAAAGGCGTTGTATCAAGAATCCTAATTAACTCAGGTGGTACAGGTTATACTTCTCAGCCTTCAATTACTATTGTTGGTGGAGGCGGAACGGGTGCTGCGGGCACCGCCAGTGTTAGAGGTCCTATTAGTACTGTTAATATTACCAGTGGTGGTAGTTCTTATACCAGTTCTCCAAATGTAAGTCTATCCTCTGGTTCAGGAGCAGTTGCTCAACCTATCGTAAGTAATGGTAGAATCATTTCTATCGCTATCATCTCTGCAGGTTCAGGATATACTACAGCACCTGAAATCAGTATTCAGGGTGTTGGATTTGGTGCTGTTGCTCGTGCTACTATTGATACCGATGGTGAGAATGCAGGTAGAGTTACAAGTATTACTATTGTCAATCGTGGTATTGGATACGTCCAAGGAACAACTCTTATCAATATGACCTCTGTTGGTCAAGATGCAACCTTTACTCCTTCTGTATTTAAGTGGACATATAATTTACAAGCAACATCTACATTAGACGCTGCTAAGGGTGGTGTATTTGAAGGATATAATAATCAATATGGTGGTGAATATGCTCACTTATCTAATCCACAAAAACTACGTTTCATTCTTGGTGACAACTTACAAGAAGTAACTGCAGGAACTATTACAGAGCAAGAAACACAATTAACTCACTCTCCTATTATTGGTTGGGCATTTGATGGAAACCCAATCTATGGTCCTTACGGATATACTGATCCTACTGACCAGTCATCTGAAATTACAAGACTAAGAACATCTTATAGACTAAAGACTGATCTTGTTTATGATATCGCTACTAATCCAACTCCTGTTAGAACTGCAGGTCCTCTACTAAGTGCTGAACCAGCTGGTAATTTTGTTGAAGACTATGAGTATGTGTTCAACCTTGGAGACTTAGATCAGTATAATGGTAGATTCTGTAAAACACCTGATTATCCTACAGGTAGATATTGTTACTTCGTAACCATTGATGCTACAGAGGCAGGTAATCCAGAGTTCCCTTATGTCTTAGGTCCTAGTTTCAACTCTGTTGTTGATAGTTGGAACTTGAGTACAAGTGCTGTACAGCAAAACATTCCAACTGGTGTTGTAAGATATCGTGATCCATATGAAAATGTTGATATTGATGTTGAGAGAGCACCTAATGCTTCTACTAATGCTCTAACAACTGAAGATGGTCTAATACTACTATTTGATCCAGAAGATACTAATAGAGATGGACAGATCTCTGCTGAGGAACAAGATGATATTAACTTAGGTCAATTATTTGAAGAATCACCTTTACAACTCTTTGATTACTTCCCTAAGGTTAGATTTGACTCAAAAGTTGATATTGAGGTAGAAACAACTAATAAATTTGAAGATGCTAACGTTACTGGATTTACTATTGAGAACTCAGGTCAATCATATCAGGTAAATGATAGATTAGTCTTTGATAATACAGGAACTGGTGGTGATGGTGCATCTGCACGTGTTTCTCGTATCAAGGGTGAAACAGTTTCTGCATATACTTTTGAAAGTATAAGTGGTAATAACTTTGGTGTTCTAACAACATCTAATCCTCATAACCTGGTTGCAGGTGATAGTATATTTGTTGATTACCAACCTGTAATGGACAATACTAACAAGCAGTTTACTGTTCGTCAGTATAGAGGTATTGAGGAAATACAAATTACTCAAACTGGATCTGGATATAATACAGATATACCTCCTACAATTATTATTGATAGTGCATCTGGTCAAGATGGTGAATTACAGGCAGTAGTATCATCTGTTGGTTCTATTGATCAAGTTAATATAATAAATTCTGGATCTGGATATACAACTAACCCACGAGTTATCTTATCACATCCACAGATCTTTAAAAAAGCAGATTACTATCTATCATTAATTAATAATAACAATTATGTTAAAGTCAACGATGTCAAAGTCAACCTTAATAAGGAAGTATTCATCTGTGGTAAAACAAAAGATGCAAGTGGCAACATTGTCGCATTCGTCTCAAAATTATCAGCAACTGGTGTTAAAGAATGGTCTAAAACCCTAGAGAGTTCTGATGGATTAAATTACACAGAATTTGAATCATTGTTTGTTGATGGTAATGATATCTGGGTCACAGGTATCAATAAACCTAATAGCAGTATTCTTAATGCATATAACCCTGATGTAATCCTTTGTAAGTACACTCAAGCAGCAAATGGTCTAAGTGCTACACTTGCTTTCCAGAAAGCATATGCAGGTATATCTGGTAGTACTCGTGCTGATCATATTACAATAATTAAGAAGTATAGTGATACACGTTACATCATTGGTGGATATACAAATACAAACTCTGCAAATCCTGATGACGCTTTCATAGCATCTATTGATACCTCAGGTAACTTTGCAATTAAGAGAAAATTTGCTTCTGCAAATAAATCTGAGAGAATTACAGATATAATATGCAATTACAATTCTGCATCAGGTGGATCTGATGTTTACTTCTGTATGGAGACTGCTGCTGATGCAAACGCTGCTGATGTAGATGTTGCTGTTGGTAAGTGTCAGATTGGAGTCAACGCTATTACAGTTGATTGGATCAATACTTATGCAAGTAATCTATTCTCCATGATAAACACAAGCATGGCAATAGATGAATTTGATGAAATCTATATTAATGCTACTTGTAGACAAAAAGCAAATGATATTGATAGGGATAGTATTTGGGTAGGTAAAATTGATAGCACTGGTGCTTTGCTTTGGAACTATCGCTACCTAGCACCAGGAAGAGACGTTACATCTTGTGGTAAATCTGCTATAGATCTATTTGGTGATCTAAACATTGCATTTACTAGAGATAACAATGATAATGAGTATAAGACATTAGACATATTAAAAATTGGTTACAATGGTACAATCAGAAACCATACAACCACTGAATTTACTGCTGACAATATTGAAGGTTTACAAGCACATACATTAGCAGTTGATACATCTGGTGATGTTCATGTATTTGGTCAAACTTACTGGAATAGAAATGAATTTATAATACCATTTACATCTAGTGCGATTACTGATACAACAACTCATTACACTCCTGCTGTTACTTTAACTGGTGATTCATTTAGTTATGATGATACAAATGGTTGGGGTAAGATCTTAGGTGCAACAACAGCAGCACCAAGTGTTTGGGCAAATACCAATATTAAATTTGCAGGTACAGATTTAGGACAGAAACTTGCAGGTGATTGGACTATAGAATTCTTTATATTTAAGGATGCAACAAATAGCAATGTATTCTCTCAGCCTAAAGAGACACTTTTTGCTATAGGTGATGCTACAGTATCTACTGGTGGACTACATTTATTCTATGATCAGAGTTCTGCAGGTCCGAGTGGTCCTTTAACAATGACCATTACCAATAGTAGTACAAGTATCAACTCTGCAGGTAGTTCTCTAACATCATCTCAAACAAACTTATACGCTGATAATACATGGCAAGCAATTGCAGTCACTAAGAGTGGTGATACATTCAAGGCATATGTAAATGGAATCGAAGTTCTTACTGGTACTATATCAGGAACTTCATTGGGTGCTAAAGATCTATACTTTGGTAATATACCTGGTGCAAATGGTACACTAGGTCAGTTTAGATCTAATGAGCAGGGTCAATATCATATTGATCATTTAAGATTTAGAAACAGAGCAGTTACACCATCTGTACCTAGTGATATTACATCATTACCATCTGCAGGACAATTTGGTCTTGCATATGACTGGGTAGATGATGCATGGTTTACTGATGCTATGAGTCGTTATGACTATATTGAATATGCAGGATTTGGTATCAAGACTGATAAGAATGCAGACGCAACAAGATTAGGAAATCAAGGAAAGAAACCTAATAGTGGTATTACCTTTACAAGAACTGCTGTAACTCCTGTTGTTGGTTCACCTCTTACAATCAATGTTAATGGTTTTGCTCTTGGAGATGCAGGTTATCAATCATTAGACTTTGATGATAGCACAACAACCATGACTGAGGATACTGAGACATTATCTCATGTTCAAGATGTTTGGAGTTCAAGAACTGCTACTGTTCCATCACCAGGTTCACAAAAACTAAAAGTAACTGCAGTTGTTAGAGACAGATACTACTTTAAGGTTACACCTACAATTAAAATTGATAATGTTCAAGCATTAACTATCAATCAGGCATTTAACTTCTCTGTTGGTTCTAAGTTAGTTCTGAAGAATGATTCTGGACAATTTGTTAATAGTGGATATATTATTAGAAAGGATAATGAAAATAATATCGTATACTTAGCAGTTAATAATAACGCATGGAGTAATGATCTAAACACTGGACAATTATCTACAGAACAATTTAATGAACAAAGTAATTATGGTATTACTGGTGCAATACCTAATGACATTAACGAGATAACAAATTATACATTTGCAGAAATAAACAACCAAACTCCTGGTACGTTTATTATAAACCTAGACAATTTTGACTTAGATGGTACTATTGCTGACATACCTGCAACTATTGCATTGACAGCAGCAGGTACTGGATATCCTAATACTGGTGATAGTATTCCTACTACTACCACTAATGGTGAGGCAACTGGCTTAATAGTCAACTACACTGCTTCTGGTGGTGTTATACAATCTGTGACCATAGGAAACGCTGCAGGTACTGGATATAAAGTTGGAGATGAAGTTGTAATTAGTGGTGGTAATGGAGATGCTAAGTTTACTATCAATTCTTGTACTGGTAATTTAGATTCATTTGCAACATTTAAACCATATGCTGATGCTGATTACTCAGTAAGAATAGATCAAGTCTCTGGATCATCTGCATACATTGTTGGATCTGTAGTTACTATAGGAGCTGGTGCAATCACATGGAACGCTGATTACTCTCAAGCAACTATCAGTGGATTAACAGGTGTTCTTAAAATTACTCTAGTTGCTAATCTAACTAAGATTCTTCAAGCAACTGCTGTAGCAAATAGTGATGAGGTTTATGTAATTACAAATACAAGCCATTACCTAGAAACAGGTGATATGGTTTATGTTGACGGAAACCCACAACAAACTATAGGGGCTACTGTATATGACGAATATGATGGTGCATTTGCTGTACAAAGTGTTGTAAGTCCTCTTGAATTTACTTACAAGTTAAAGTCAGCTGCTCTAACTGCTCCTGCTACAAATGCATCTGATGTAAGTATCTTTATCAAATCACCTACATTGAAGATGTATTATGGTCATCAGTATTTGTTTGATCTTAGTCATTCATCTATGGCAGGTGGAAACTTATCATTCGCAAAAGATAACCTATACAAACTTGAATACTCATTTAACTCTATAGAAAGAGTAGGTATACCTGGTGTCACTGGTGGTGGACAACCAACTCCTACAGTAAAGCTTAAAGTTGACAGAGACATAGTAACAAATATATCATATTACTTTGATCCATCAAGAACTGGTAATGATAGCCCAGTGGTACCTGGCAGTTACCTTGATGTTGTAGATTCTCCATATAACGGAACATTTGAGATTAGTTCTGTTGCAGGTGCTACTATTACTAAAGGTGCTGATATACTTAAATTCCCACTTGCTAATGAACCAGAAGGTCCTGCAACAATATCACAAGCAACTTACATGACAAGTTCCACCAAAGCGGTTGGTTCTATTGGTGATATTCGTATTGTCAATCCTGGTGGTTTCTATACTAAGTTACCTATTGTTAGTGGTATCACATCAAGTAGACAAATTGAAAGAGTTCAAATAAATGCACCAGGTACTGAATATGCAGTAGGAACTTATAGTGGTGTACCTATTTCTGGAGATGGTGAGGGTGGATTTGTTTCTATTATAGTTTCTGATGGAACTGATGCAGAAGGATCAACAATTCCTGGTCAAATCAGTAATGTAGTAGTTACATCACCAGGTAAAAATTATACTACAGCAAATATTGATATCAACGCCATACAAGGTATTCTTGGATCTGGACTGACTGGATCAGGTGCTGAGTTGATAGTTGTTATACCATCTGCAGGTACAGGAGCATCAATCTTTACTTCAGGAACTAACGTAGGTAAGATTAAGAAACTTAAGAATAATAACTTTGGTTATGATTATCCACATGACTACACACTACGCCCTGAAATTTCATTCCCAATAAA
>MDTD01111695.1_pt1 | contig 13412 bp, 9 predicted proteins | sample 811221 | NCBI WGS metagenome assembly MDTD01 (sample SAMN05326646, study PRJNA326480) | marine metagenome | isolation source: seawater | place: Pacific Ocean: South West | collected 2011
AGAGCTTGCGCACCGCGGCGCTGGGCGAGAGCCCGACGACCATGACGACGCACGTCGCGAGGAAGAGCGTGACTTCGGGCCACAGATAGGCGAGTGTCTCGGCCATCGGTCAGTGTCCCTCTCCGCTGTGATCTTCGTTGTGCTCGTCCTGAGCGTGTTCGTCCTGGTGCGAGTCGCCGTGATCCGAACCGTGATCGGCGTCGTGATCGTCGTCGTGCGAAGCCGTCCAGACCATGACCCGGCCCGTGTCGCCCGTGTTGAGCGACTGGACGTAGGCAACGGTGTCGTTGACCGGGGCTTCGACGGCCTTCATGAGCGGCGCGGGGTAGAGCCCGAAGACCAGGCAGCCCGCGGCCAGCGGCAACAGCACGCCGATCTCACGCGCCGAGAGATCCCTCGGCAGCACCTCGTGCTCGTGGTGCCCATCCGGCTCGCGCATCGGACCCCAGACGATCTTGCCCGTCATGTAGAGCAGGTAGATCGCGGCGACGATCATGCCCGTGCCCGCAAAGGCCGCGAACACCGGGCCCAGCATGCCGAACGTCGCGCCGGGCGTCACGCCCGCCTCGCCCGTCCACGGGCCGGACTGGAACGTGCCGAAGAGGCACATAATCTCGCTGACAAAGCCGTTGAGCCCGGGCAGGCCGACGGAGGCCATCACGAAGAAGACCATGAAGGTCGACCAGACGGGCATCTTGGAACCCAGGCCCGAGACTTCCTTCATGGAGCGCGTGTGGTAGCGCTCGTACATCATGCCGATCATGAGGAAGAGCGCGCCGGTCGAGAAGCCGTGGCTGATCATGTAAAGCACCGAGCCGGTGACGCCGACCGAGTTCACCGCGAACAGGCCCAGCATGCAGAAGCCCAGGTGGCTCACCGACGAGTACGCGACGAGCTTCTTGATGTCCGTCTGCACCCAGCAGATCAGGCCCGCGTAGACGATGCCGATGATCGCCAGCACCGCCATGAAGGGGGCGTAATCAAGAACAGCCGCGGGCGCGAAGGGCAGTGCGAACTTGTACACGCCGTAGGTGCCCAGCTTGAGCAGCACGCCCGCCAGGATGACCGAGCCCGCGGTCGGCGCCTCGGTGTGCGCGAGCGGCAGCCAGGTGTGCACGGGGAACAGCGGCACCTTGACCGCAAACCCCGCCATGAGCGCCAGGAGCACCCACGCCTGCTGGGTCGCGTTCAGCGCGCGAGCCGTCTCGCCCAGGGCGGCCATATTGAACGACCACTCGCCGGTAAAGACCGAGTGCTGCCAGGCGACGTACGCGAAGCCGGCCAGCGCGATGACCGAGCCGGTGAAGGTGTAGAGGAAGAACTTGGTCGAGGCCTTGCGCCGGTTGGACGAGCCGAACATCGCGATGAGGATGTACATCGGGATAAGCGTGAACTCGAAGCAGATGTAGAAGAGGACCAGATCGCGGGCGCAGAAGACGCCGACCATAGCCGACTGCAGGATCAGCAGCCACGCGTAGAAGGTCTTCTGGTTCTCGGTCACCGCGGTGAATGAGCCGATGACGCAGATCGGCCCGAGCAGGACCGTCAGCGCGATCAAGAGGAGCGAGACGGAATCGACCCCGAGCGCGAGGTTGAGCCCGAGCGCCGGCACCCACTCGATGTTGACCAGCATCTGATCGACGTTGCCGCGACCCCAGTCGAATGCCGCCAGCGCGACAACACCGAACACGACCGAGACGAGCGAGCCGCCCGCCGCGATGTACTTCGCCTGCTCGCGCGGGTTGAACACGATCAGCCCGGCGCAGATCAGGGGGATCACGATGAGCAAGAGAAGCACCATCAGAGCGTCACCAGTACCACGATGAAGAGGATCACACCTACGCCGCCGGCCATCGAGAGGGCGTACCCGTGCAGCACACCGCTCTGACCGGGCTGAGCCCCACGACCCAGAAGCCGCGGCAGATACCCGAAGAGATTCACAAGCCCGTCAACGAGCAGCTTGTCGATCGTCTGGAAGATGTACGAGATCACCCACAGGGGTCGCACGAACAGGAAGTGGTAGAACTCGTCCACGTACCACTTGTTCTCCGCCCATCGCGGGATCGGGTCGAACGCCTTGGCGACCGCGTCCATCCGGCACTTGCCGGCCTCGACGCGATTGCCCAGGAAGCCGCTGACCATGCCCCTCGGCCCGTGCAGATACGCTGCCAGAGCGATGCCCGTCAGCCCGAAGACCGCGGAGATGTAGTACATCACCTTGTGCGGGTCGAAGCCGAGGATCGAGCCGTGCGCGCCGTGGGCGTGTTCGTCCGCGTGCGCATCGTGCGTGTCATGTGCGCCGTGGGAGTCGTGCGCCGCGTGTGCGCTGTCGTCGATCAGGAACATCGCGGCCGCGGAGTGGTCATCCGTGTAGAGATTGTGCGCGGTGGATTCTTCGAGCATGTCGCCCACCCAGCCGTGCTTCTCGGGGCTGACGAAGTAGAGCCCCGCAGCCAGCACCGCGAGCACACTGAGTGTCGCGAGGACAAAGTTGATCGCGAACCTCGGCGGGTGCGGGGGGAAGTGATCGGCCGCGTGGTCCTCGTGCGAGTGACCGTCGTGTCCGTGGGCGTCGTCCTGTGCGTGGTCGTGCCCGTGATCGTCTTCGCCGTGGTGCTCGTCGCCCGGCTCGTACTGGACCGGCCCGGTGAAGACACGGAAGAAGACGCGGAAGGTGTAGTACGCGGTGAGGCCTGCCGTAAAGAGCAGCGTCCAGCCGAGCAGGCTGTAGCCGAAGCCCTGCGTAACGAAGGCCTCGGCGATGATCATGTCCTTACTGAAGAAGCCCGCGGTGAAGGGCACGCCAGCCAGGTTCAGGCAGCCGATCAGCATGCCCACGCTGACGACGCGCCAGCCCTTCATGTGCCAGAGGCCCGAGAGCTTGCGGAGATCGAGCTGACCCGCAAAGCCGTGCATCACCGCGCCGCAGCAGAGGAAGAGCAGCGCCTTGAAGAAGGCGTGCGTGACGACGTGGTACACGCCGCCGACGGACGAGAGCATCGCGATGCCCGCGAACATGTACCCGAGCTGCGAGACGGTCGAGTACGCCATGATGCGCTTGATGTCGAACTGCGCCATGCCGATCGTGGCCGCCAGCAGAGCCGTGAACGTGCCCACCCAGGCGACGATGGGCAGGGCCCACTCGCTGAGAAGGAACACGGGCAGCATGCGTGCGATCAGGTAGACACCGGCCGTCACCATCGTCGCCGCGTGGATCAGCGCCGACACGGGCGTCGGGCCCTCCATCGCGTCGGGCAGCCAGACGTACAGCGGGAACTGGGCGCTCTTGCCGAACGCGCCGATCATCAGGAAGACCGCGATGAGCTGGGCCATCAGCGGCACGTCGCCCGCGCGCCCCTCCTGCACCGCCGCGATGTACCCGGCCAGCTGCTCCGACTGGAAGAGCTGAGCGTACTCGAGCGTGCCGAAGTGCACGAACGTCAGCATCACGCCGATCGCCAGGCCGAGGTCACCGATGCGGTTGACGATGAAGGCCTTCTTGGCCGCCGCGACAGCCGCGGGTTTCTTGTAGAAGTACCCGATGAGCAGGTACGAGCAGAGGCCCACACCCTCCCAGCCCAGGTAGAGCATGAGCATGTTGTCGCCCATGACCAGGCACGTCATGCTGAACACGAACAGCCCGAAGGCGACGAAGAACCGCGTGTAGCCCTTGCCGACGTCGTGCTCCATGTACTCGCTGGCGTAAACCGCGATCAGCGTCGCAAGCCCCGTCACGAAGAGCATCCAGAGCAGCGTCAGGTTGTCGATGTAGAACCCGAAGTCGGCGATGAACTGCTGCCCCTGCCCGGTGCCCCAGGAGAGGTCGAACCACTTCCACGCCGTGACGACGTTGGTCTGGCCCGAGAGCGCCATGAACGCCAGCGCGGTCGTCAGGAAGCTGCCCGCCAGGCACGCGATGGTGATCCACGCCGGGAGCTTGGTCTTGACGCGGAAGATCGCGCCGAAGGTGTTGAGCACCACAGCCAGGAGCGGCAGCATCGGGATCGCCAGCACCCAGGCCGGCGCCGAACCGACGTTCAGAGCCGTGTCGGCCACCGCGGCCAGAGTCGGGCTGATCGAAGTCATTTCGAGCACGGACAAGTACCCCCGCTTAGCCCTTGAGCAGCGACCAGACCGAGCCGTCGAGCGTCTCGTGACGCCTGAACAGCAGCACAACGAGTGCCAGAGCCATCGCCGCTTCCGCAGCCGCGACCGTCAGCACGAAGATCACGAACACCTGCCCCGTGTACTCCAGGTAGTACCGGCTGAACGCGATAAGCGCGATCCCCGATGCCTGGAACATCATCTCGGTGCAGAGGAACATCACGATCAGGTTCCGACGCGTCACAAACCCGATCAGACCCAGCGTGAACATCACCGCCGAGATGAACAAGTAGTGAAACAGCGTCAGGCTCGACATCGCCTCGGGGAACCCGCTCTGGGCCAGTGTGGTCATCATGACGAAGCCCCCTCGTTGCCCGCGCCCGACAGGCTCTCGGCCTGCACACGCTTGGCGTCCTCGTCGATCTGCATCTGCTTGCGCGCCAGCACCACCGCGCCCAGCATCGCCATCAGCAGGATCACACCCGCGATCTCGATCGCGCCGGGCTGGGCCTTGATCAGCTCATACCCCACCCCCTCGACGTTGCCGAGCGTCAGGTTCTCAGGCCAGGCAACCGTGCGCGTCGCGCCACCCTCGGCATCGACCCGCACCACCGCCGTCCGGTCGATCGGATCGACCAGATAAGGCCCGGGCGAGCCGTCCTCGTTCACGCCGCGGGCGAGCGTTTCGCTCGGCAGGATGCCGCCCTCGCCAGTCAGCGTGTGCTGCTCACGCAGCGCCCGCTCGATCCGCAGGGGCAATTCGGTCAGGATCTGGTCGCCCTGCACAACGGGCCGGACGGTCAGCGTCGGCACGCCCCGGGCCATGAGCGTCGAGAGCACCGCGAGCATGAGGAAGCCCGCGACGGTCGCCATCACCGGCTCGCGCGCCACGCGGTCGAAGGGCGCCTGGTTCTCCGTCATCTCTTCGGTCGGAGCCTGCGTCGCCAGCATGATGACGAACAGATACGTAATCAGGATCGCACCGGCGTAGATGATCACCAACGCAAAGGCCATGAACTCGGCCGACAGGATCAGAAACAGCCCGCACGTCGCCAAGATCGTCAGGATGAAGTAGAGCGCCGAGTACACGGGCTTGGGGTGCGTGATCACGCGGAGCGAGGCCGCCAGCGCCACAAACCCGAAGACGTAGAAATAGAGGTTGGGCAGGCCCCGTGCGCCGTCCATGTCCACGGCTTTGACGCCGAGCACCATGAGCACCACGCCGCCGGCGACCGCACCGAGCAGGAATCCGGGCAGCGCGAAGTTGGCCTTCGCCCGCGGGAGCGCCAAGAGCACGCCAACCGCCCCGAGTGCGATCATCGAATACAGAACGATCGGGCTGATCACCGCTTCCACGCTGCTGCGCCCCTTGAGACCGACACGGATGCCGCCCCAGATGCCCCGCCTGCCCCGCTTGGAGCGGCTTGCGGGCGATGATGCTCGAAAACCGAAACAGACCGAACGCCAGCCGCCCGATCAAGTGTGCTGAGGATAGGGACCGCCAACACACCCTTCAACCGAACCGAAAACCGCATTCGCCCCCGATCCAACGTACCATCCGGCCTTGACCAACACCCACACAACCCGACCCCGCGCCACCGGCTGGCGACTCCACACCCCCAACACCCTTGTCGGGGTGAGGCTCGCTCTGTCGGTTGTCGTGTTCTATCTCCTCTCCCAGACGGGCATTGCCGAGAACCAGACCCAGCTCCTCGTCGCGTGCGCCTGCTTCGTCCTCGCGGCGATCACCGACGCACTCGACGGCATGCTCGCCCGCAAATGGAACGCCATCACCCGATTCGGACGCGTCATGGACCCGCTGGCCGACAAAGTCCTCGTCTTGGGCTCGCTCGTCCTGCTCGCGGGCCCCACATTCGATCACGCCGCCGGATTCACGGGGTGGATGGTCATCGTCATCCTCACCCGCGAGCTGCTCGTCACCAGCCTCCGCGGCATGCTCGAGAGCGAGGGCGTCGACGCCTCGGCCAACTGGTCCGGCAAGATCAAGATGATCCTCCAGTCCGTTTCCATCCCCCTGATCCTGCTCATGCTCGGGACTCACGCGCTGAACGAGCCAAACCGCGAACGCGTCATCACCGCCCTCGCCTGGCTCACGACAATCGCCACCGCCCTGAGCGCCGGGCCCTACATCACACGCGCCGCCGCCGCGTTCAAGAAGAGCTAAACCATGCACACACCACGACTTCTGTTCTCAACCACGCTCGGTCTTGGTCGCCTGAGGCCCGCCCCGGGCACCTGGGGCTCGCTCCCGCCGCCCGCGATCGCGTATCTGCTTGTCCTGGCAGGGTTTGGGCCAACTTCCACGCTCTACTGGCTCGTCATCGGGCTGGTCTTCATCGCCTTCTGCATCGGGTGCATCCTCGAGGGCGACCTCGCCGAGGCCGTGCTAGGCAAGAAAGACCACGGCTCGGTCGTCGCCGACGAAACCGCCGGCCAGTGCATCCCCCTGCTCGCCCTCGCCTGGGCCCCGGCCTCGGTCATGGCCCCGTGGTGGCCCGCGATGCTCACACTCGGCGGCTCGTTCCTGGCCTTCCGCCTGACGGACATCATCAAGCCCCCGCCCGCCATGCAGATCCAGAAACTCCCCTCGGGCTGGGGCGTGCTGCTCGACGACCTCGTCGCTGGCATCTACGCAGCGATCCTCGTGCTGGTTGTCACGCACCTGGTCGCCTGAGCACTACCCACCCTCTGGTGGGGGCGGCGTCCCGCCGCCCAAACTACTTCTTCTCCTTTGCATGTACCCCAAAATGGAAAAGGGCGGCGAGACGCCGCCCCCACCAAATCAGTTTCTTCCGTCGTCATCAATCCTCTGACTTCTTCACCGACCCGCTCTCACCCTGCGTGCTGGGGACGTTGCGATGATCGAGCCGATCGCGCGCGGGCTCATCGCCGCCGTCATCCGCCTCGAAGACGTTGTTGCTCCGGTCCACATCGGGCAACCACTTGTCGGGGTCGATCTCGATGCGCGTGATCGACTTCCCGCCCGAGTCCCAGCGCGTCGGGAACGAATCCGTCCTGGCCCACGCCTCAACGGGAATCCGCCGGCGCTCGGTCGAGCCGTCGTCGTACGTCACGAGCATGTCCACCGGCATGACCATGCGGCGGAGGTTGTTGATCTCCACACCCACGCGTCCCCGGCGGGGCTTGGCCGTCACACTCCCGATCGCCTGATCAAGAGCCGCCGGCTCGTAGAACCAGCCCCGCCAGAACCACGCCAGATCCGCGCCCGCGGCGTCCTCCATCGTGCGGAAGAAATCCTCGGGCTTGGGGCTCTTGAACGCCCAGCGCCGGACATACTCACGGAACGCCTCGTCGAACCGCTCCGGGCCGAGGATGTAGTCACGCAGAATCTGCATGCCGTAACCCGGCTTGCCGTACACCAGAAAACCGAGATCCCCATCGCCGATGCGATCGGGGAAGGTCATGATCGGCTGGCCCGGCTCCGACGCCAGCGCCTTGGCGGTCGTGTACGCCTGATCCGACGTCCCCTTCGGCGACTCGTTGAAGTAATCACCGAAGCTGTAGTAATTGATGAATGTGTTGAAGCCCTCGTCCATCCATCCGTACCGACGCTCGTCGGTGTTCACGATCATCGGGAACCACTCGTGCCCGAACTCATGATCGGTCACGCCGAGCAGGCCCTGCCGGCTGCGCTGCTCGGCGCAGAAGACGATCATCGGGTACTCCATCCCCCCCACCACGCCGTTGACGTTCGTCGCCGTCGGGTACGGGTACTCCATGAGCCACTCGGAGTAGTAGTTGATCGAGTGCTGCCCCATCGCCACAGCTTCATCGGGCCACAGCGGCGCCGCCTCGGGCGGGTAGAAGGTCTGACACAGCACCGGGCGGTCCTCGGCCGCGATCGCCGCGTCCCACGCGAACGCCCGGCTCGACGCGAACGCGAACGCCCGCACGTCCTCGGCCCTGAACGTCCAGGTCGAGGTCCCCTCGCCACGCACACTCGGGATCTCATCGAGCGAACGGATCGTCACCTTCTCGGTGCTCGCCTTGGCGCGGGCGAGCCGGTCCTGCATCTCGTCGGTCAGCACGTCCTCGGCGTTGACGAGTTCACCCGTCGCCGCGACGAGGTGGTCCGAGGGCACCGTGATGTTGACCGTGTAATCGCCGAAGTTCGTGTAGAACTCCCCGTCGCCCTGATGGGGCAGGATGTTCCAGCCGTGAACGTCGTCGTAGACCGCGACATTGGGGAACCAGTGCGCAAGCTGGAAGACGGTCCCCGCGTCAGACTCGTACACACCCAGCCTGCCGCGGGGCGGGATGGGCATGCCGAACTCGAGTTCGAGCACGACCGACTCGCCCGGCTCGAGCGGATCGGGCAGGTTCACCTTGCCCATCGCGTCGTAGACCTTGATCTCGATCATCTCCCCGTCGACCGCCGCATCGCCCAGATCGAAACCGCCCATAAAGTCCGCCGGCACGCGCCACCAGAGATCGGGCATCATCGAGAGCGTGCCGATCGAGTCGGGACGGAACGCGTTCTGCTCGAGATTGAGCCACAGGTACCGCAGCTCGTGCGGCGAGTTGTTCGTGTACGTGCACCGGAGTGCGCCATCCAGACGCCGATTCTCTTCATCGAGCGTGACGTCGATCTCGTAGTCGGCTCTCTGCTGCCAGTAGTCGGGCCCCGGCGCGCCGGATGCCGTGCGCACCGAGCCGTGATCAGGCCACGGGATCGGCGCGAAGATCGAATCCGTGACCGCGTACCCCGACTGCGCCAGAGCCGACGCGGTCAGGACACCACCAAGCCCACACATCACTGTTCTTGTCAGCACGGCCGATGCTCCTTGTCCGATGCCTTGTGCACCGACAGAGCGTAGCCGAGATGCCTCTCAACGAGCCCAAAACGCAAGCAAGGTGAAGCCCAACCCCAAACGCAGGCGAAGCCCCACCCTCGCTGGTGCTTCGGACCCGTCACGCGTCACAGCCGACGATCCAGCAGCCGATACCCCACCGCCTCGGCGACGTGCTCCGGGGCGATCTCGTCCTTGCCATCCAGATCCGCGATCGATCGGCTGACGCGCCGGATCTTGTCGTACGCCCGGGCGCTCAGGTTGAGCGAACGGATCGCCTCGCCAAGCAGCATCCGAGCCGAGTCATTCATCGGGGCCAGCTCATCCAGCTGCGTGCCCGTCAGGTTCGAGTTGATGACCCCCTCGCCCTGCCTGGCCCGCTGACGCTCGCGGGCCGAGAGCACTCGCTCGCGCATCGTCTGCGAGTTCGTGCCACGCGGCGCAGTCGAGAGCTCGTCCCACGGCACCTTGGGCGCTTCACAATGGATATCGATCCGTTCGAGCATCGGCCCGGAGATGCGACCCACATACCGCTCCATCTCCCGCCGACCCACCTCCCCCGCTGCCACGTCGCCCTTGGGCGTCGGGTTCATCGCAGCCACGAGCATGAAATCCGTCGGGAACTTCACCGAGCCCTGCACGCGCGTGATCGTGACCTCGCGGTCCTCGATCGGCTGGCGCATCGTCTCCAGCACATTGCGCGAGAACTCGGGCAACTCGTCCAGGAACAACACGCCGTGGTGCGCCAGCGAGATCTCACCGGGCCTGGGCACCGCGCCGCCCCCCACGATCGAGGCGGAACTCGCTGTGTGGTGCGGCGTGCGCACGGGACGCTCGCTGATCAATCCCTCCCCGGGAGGCAACCGGCCCGCAGCCGAGTAGATCCGCGTGATCGTGATCGCCTCCGTCGGTGTCAAGGGCGGCAAGATCCCGGGCAGCGCCCGCGCCATCATCGTCTTGCCCGTTCCCGCTGGCCCGAGCATCAGGAGATTGTGCCCCCCCGCCGCGGCCACCGTGATCGCGCGCTTGACCGCCTCCTGACCCTTCACCTCCGCAAAGTCGATCGGGGCCGGGGCACTCGAGATCAGACCGGCCACATCCGTCGGCGGGAGCGGCTCGGGCGTCAGGTGCCCGGTCAGCATGCCCACGACCTCGCTCAGCGTGCGCACGCCGAAGATCTCAAGCTCGCGCCGACCGGGCAGGTTCGCCGCCACCGCCGCCTCGACCCCGTTCTCCGCCGGCAGCACAACCCCGTCGAGCCCTTTCTCGGCGGCGAGCGTCGCCAGCGCAATCGCCCCCTTGATGGGGCGTAGCCGCCCGTCGAGCGCGAGCTCGCCCGCAAAGAGGAACCGGCGATGGTCAAGCCCCGACCCGCCCCCCTCGGGGATGAGCCCCTGCGCAATGAGCAGCCCCACCGCGATCGGGAGGTCGTACACCGGCCCCTCCTTGCGGAGGTCAGCCGGGGCCAGATTGATCAGCGTGCTGCCCTTCGGGTACGAGTACCCGCCGTTGGAGATCGCGGCCTTCACCCGCTCGAGTGATTCACGCACCGCCGCGTCAGGCAGCCCGACAATCAGCGACTTGTCGAGCCCCACGCCGTCGTGGTCCACCTCGACCTCGCACCCGATGGCGTCGATGCCTTGCAGCAGAGCAGATTGGATACGTGCAAGCATCCGAACAGCGTACAATCAGAATCGTCCAAATGCCAAACGAAACAGGATCGAATACCGATCATGTGGAATCTTGCCGCTTGCCCTGCGCAACCGGTTTCGTAACCGAGATTTACGACACAGGCCCGGTGTGGATACCTATTTGACCCGCGCCAGGGCGAAGCCGTCGTAGCCCTTGGAACCGACCTGCTGCTGGATGACAGCCTCCACGCGGGGGTCCTTGCTGAGTTTCTCGTTGAACTCGCGCACGCCGAGGACGTTGGGGTCATCGGAGTTGATGTCGATCACGTTGCCTTCGCGGACGACGTTGTCAGCAAGGATCAGCCCGCCGGGCCTGGTCAGTTTGAGGGCCCAGTCGAGGTAGCCCGGGTAGTTGTTCTTGTCGGCGTCAATAAACACCATGTCGAAGAGGGCCTGCCCCTGAAATTCGGGGAGTGTCTTCAGTGCAGCCCCGACGCGGACTTCGACCTTGTCATCGAGCTTGGCGTGGGCGATATTCCGCCGGGCGACATCGGCGTGCTTCTTCTCGCTTTCGAGCGAGACGAGGCGGCCACCGCTGGGCAGAGCCCGGGCGAGCCAGATGGTCGAGTACCCACCCAGGGTGCCGATCTCGAGGATGCGGCGGGCACCGATGAGCTTGGCGAGGAGGTAGATGTACCGCCCCTGGCTTGGCGAGATCTGGATCTCGGGTAAACCCGCCTCGTCACTGGCTTTGAGAGCGGCTTCGAGGATCGGGTCGTGTTCGTGAAAGAGGGCTTCGATGTAGCCGTCGACCGCGGAGACGAGTGCCTGATCCATACCTGATACCTCCTGCGAAGCCAACAGCCTAGACAGGGTGTGTCATTCCTGAATCCCCAAAGCCGCGGACCGCCGATAGCCGTCTGCGATGGGTACTACCACCAAGAAAGCCGGGACGGGCAAGAGCAAGGCTCGTCAGGACGAGTTCGACGAGGGATTCCCGCTCTGGCGGGCGGCTCCGGTGCTCGGGGCGATTGTGCTGCTGTTCGTGGCTGCGAGCCTGATCAGCTACAACGCTGCCGACGCGCCGTCGCACTCGGTCTGGCCCACGAATGACCCCGCCCGAAACTGGTGCGGGTCGGTCGGGGCGTGGGTCGCGTGGGCGGGGTACCGCACGTTCGGCCTTGCGATCTGGCCCATGCTGTTTGGCATGGTCGGGCTGGTGGTGGTGTGCCTCAGGGGGTACATCGTGACGCACCCCGTGATGCGGGCGGCGGGGATCGTGATCGCCGGCGCCGGGCTGGCGGGCATGCAGGGGTACCTGATGCCGAGGACCGGCCCGATCCCGGGTCTGCCGGGCGGCACGGTCGGGCTGGTGATGTCGCACGAGCTGGCGCTGCGTTTCGGCGGGCTGGGCACGGTGCTCTGCCTGGTCATGACGATGGCGCTCGGGCTTGTGGTGGCGATGGACCGCTGGCTGCTGGCAACGCCCGTGTGGGCGATGGCGCACCTTGGGTATGTCGCCGAGAAGGGGACGATCGCGGGCGATCTGATCCGCAGGGCGCTGGGCGGCGCGTACGAGCGCGTGCGTGTGCCGGCGGCTCGGGTGACCGATCTCGACGACGCCGAGGAGCAGACGTTCACCGAGGCCGAGCGGAAAAAGATGCTCTCGGCGCGCAAGAAGAAGGAGAAGGCGATCAAGGTCGTCGAGGTGGACGAGGACGAGATCGAGGTCGCCCAGACGATCGACGAGGACGAGGACGCCGAGTACGAAGAAGACGAGTACGAGGACTACGAGGAAGAAGACGAGTACGAGGACGAGGACGACGAGGAGGCAGAGGAAGAGGACGAGGACGACGTTGCCGGGGCACCGCAGGTGTTCACGGAGGAGTCGATCCGCGAGAAGGTCGCCAAGCTGCCGCTGCGGTTTGCCGGCGCCAACCGCGAGGTGGCGACGGACGACGATCTCTCTGATCTGCAGAACTTCGCGGAGCTCGAGGGCTACCAGTTCCCGGGTCTGGATCTGCTCGAGGAGCCGGACGACGACTTCTCGGGGACGCTCGAGGCGTTGGTGCGTGAGCAGGCCGAGGCGCTCGAGAGCGCGCTGCGTGAGTACCGCATCGCGGGCGAGGTCGTGGGTATCGAGTCGGGCCCGGTGATCACGCTCTACGACATCAAGCTGGCGCCGGGCACGAAGGTGAGCAAGCTGACGAGCATCGCCAGCGACCTGGCGCGTTCGCTCAAGGCGGTGAACATCCGCATCGTCGCCAACCAGGTCGGTCGTGACACGGTGGGTGTCGAGGTGCCCAACCCGACGAAGGAGCGCGTGCGTCTGCGTGAGCTGATGTCGAAGCGCGAGAAGTTCGCCAAGATGAAGCTGCCCATGTTCCTTGGCAAGGACTCGGCGGGCGACCCGCTCATCGAAGACCTGACCAAGATGCCGCACATGCTGATCGCGGGCACGACGGGCTCGGGCAAGTCGGTGTGCATGAACACGATCATTATGAGCTTCCTCTACACGAAGAAGCCCAACGAGCTGAAGCTGGTGCTGGTCGACCCCAAGATGGTCGAGATGAGCCAGTTCAAGGACATCCCGCACCTGATGTGCCCGGTGGTGACCGAAATGAACCGGGCGGCTGCGATCCTGGAGTGGGCGGTCAAGAAGATGGACGAGCGGTACGAGCTGCTCGCCGAGGCCGGCTGCCGGGATATCAGCTCGTACAACAGTCTCGAGTTCGAGGAGCTGTGCGATCGTCTGGGTGCACACACCGAGGAGCAGCAGGCGCGCGTACCGCGGCAGATGCCCTACATGGTGTTCATCATCGACGAGCTGGCCGACCTCATGATG
>MDTD01063524.1_pt1 | contig 13411 bp, 8 predicted proteins | sample 811221 | NCBI WGS metagenome assembly MDTD01 (sample SAMN05326646, study PRJNA326480) | marine metagenome | isolation source: seawater | place: Pacific Ocean: South West | collected 2011
ACGGTCGCCACTATGGCCGAGCGCCCGATTGATTATTCCGGCGCGCTAGATGAGCTGCTAACGGTGCTGCAGAATGTCTCGGTGTTTCAGATCCTCCCCGGGGCGGTGGCGGCGAAACAGGCGGACTCAGATCTGGTCAAGGATTTAGCCTCTTCCCTGTCGAAGGAGGATGTCCAGTTGTACTATCAGATAGGGCTGCTCGGAAAACGTGATCTGCCGCTGGCACCTAGCCCGGCTTCGGGTTTTGAGATGACCCTGTTGAGGATGTTTACGTTCTCCCCGGATACCGAAGAGACGGGCAGCGCAGGCCCTCACGCGGGAGGAGCACCTCCTCAATCTTCGGTGGGCACGCCTGGCAAAAAATTGAGTAAGAGGAGTTCAAAGAGCCGCCCAGAAAAGAAAACAGAGTTCGAGGCAGAGGGGGAGTCCAGTGCAGCACGCGGCTTGAGACAAGCGGCAGGCAATGCCGAGAAAAAACCCGCTGGCAATGGCAAAAACAATAAGAATCTCTCAGTCCTGGACCCTGCAGTCTGGGCGGCGTTTGTTGAGGGCAGCGCCTTTACCGGGGTGACCCAGGAACTGGCCATGAATTTGTGCCCCAAGGCCTACGACCCCGAGACTCAGGTGCTGACACTGTCCGTCGTGCCTGGGTTGAGGTCAATGCGCAGCCCTGCGAGGCAGACGATGCTAGAGGAGAAGCTTGAGGCATTTTGCGGAACTGCCGTGCGCCTTGATATTGCCGAGGATGGCGAGGTGTCAGGGGAAACCCCCGCCATGGCCCGTACCCGACGTGAGCAGGAAGAAAAAGAGCAAGCCTATAAGACCCTGATGGATGATCCAACGGTTCAGGGGTTGGTGTCGGCATTTGATGCTACGGTGGTGCCGGAATCGGTCCGGCCGGGCAAACAACAGAGGAAGAGTGAATGAAGGGACCTTTGGGAAATATCATGAAGCAGGCTCAGGAAATGCAGGAAAAGCTTAAAGCTGCACAAGAGTCTCTTGCGAGTATGGAGGTCACTGGCGCGTCAGGCGGCGGAATGGTCGAGGTGGTCATGACCTGTCGTTATGACGTGCGTCGAGTCTCTATCGATGACGCCTTGGCCAGCGATGACAAGGAAGTTCTTGAGGATCTGATTGCGGCCGCAGTGAATGATGCAGTGCGCCGGGTTGAAAAAGTCACCCAGGAGAAAATGGGAGGACTCGCATCGGGGATCAATATTCCCGGGCTTAATATTCCGGGCATGAATGGCTAACGGCGAAGCCATCGACCGGTTGAAGGAGGCGCTGCGTCGACTTCCTGGAGTAGGTCCCCGCACGGCCGGGCGTATGGCGTTTCATCTGCTGGAGCGTGACCGGGAGGGGGGCAAGTTGCTCGCGCAGGCGCTTCAGGCGGCGGTCGCAGGGGTAAATCATTGCGAGCGCTGCAACAATTTCAGTGAGAATCGGCTTTGCGATGTCTGTGATTCAGGAAAGCGGGATGAAACGCTGCTCTGTGTTGTCGAGACTCCGGCGGATCTCGATACTATCGAGCAGGCGGGCGCCTATACCGGATACTATTTTGTGCTTATGGGCCATCTGTCACCCCTTGACGGCATTGGACCCGATCAGCTGGGTTTTGAACGTCTGCTGGAACTCATCTCTCAGGGCGGCGTCCAGGAGGTTATTTTGGGCACGAATCTGACGGTAGAGGGCCAGGCGACGGCGGACTACCTGAGTGACCTGCTCCAGTTACGTGAGATCACAGTCAGTCGTCTGGCGCGCGGTGTCCCGGCCGGGGGAGAGCTCGAATACATGGATGCCAACACGCTGAATCAGGCGTTTTCAGACCGTCGACTGCTTGTGAGGCGCACGGACAGCCAATCCTGAAACCAGCTGACCGCCGCGACTTGGCAAGTGCGGGCACAGCGGATAGGGAGTCGGTCTCTCTAGGAGCCGAAGCTGAGCGGTTCCCCGAACACGTCGGGTCGGATGACACCGTTTTCGAAAACGACCCGGCCTCCAACGATAGTGTGTGTCGGCCAACCACTGAGAGCCCAGCCCGAAAAGGGGCTCCAGCCTGTTCGGCTGAATACTTCCTCATCGCGAACTTCTTTGGATGCCTCAATGTCGACCAAAGCAAGATCTGCGTCGCAGCCCTCGTCAAGCCTTCCCTTGTTCGCGATTTTGTAAAGTTCGGCGGGCCCTGAACACATCCAGCGGAGAATCTGGGCCAGAGTGCATTTGCCTTCGCGCATGGCAGTCATCATCAGCGGCAGCGATGTCTCAACGCCTGGCATACCGGAGGGCGAGCGGGGGTAGGGCTTTTCTTTATCTATCAGCAGGTGCGGTGCATGATCGGTGGCGATGATGTCGATAGTGCCATCATGCAGTCCTGCCCAGAGTTTTTCCGAATTCTTCGGATCCCGAATCGGGGGATTCATTTGCACCCGCGAACCTAGACTGGCGTAGTCATCCGTATTGAGGAAAAGATGGTTGGGCAGCACTTCACAGGTAACTTGGTCAGGTTTACCGGCCCGTAAACGCGCAACTTCCTCGGCCGTTGACAGATGAAGAACATGCAGCCTTCGGCCATATTTTTCGCTGAGATGCAGCGCACGTTCAGTGGCAATCAGCGCAGTCTTGGCATCTCGGATAGAAGAATGAATGGCGTAGTCTTGGGTTTCCGTGTCACCCAGCAGTAGAGTCGTACGTTCCCGTATCCGGGCTTCATCCTCGGCATGTACGGCGATCAGTCGCTCACCGTTACCGAAAATCCGGTCGAGATCTTTTTCCTCATTGACCAGCAGGCTGCCCGTGCTGGAGCCCATGAAAATCTTGATGCCGCAGGCGGGATGAACGTTATTCAAGGATTCAAGGTTGTCTACGGTTGCTCCGATGAAAAATCCGAAGTTGGCAACGCTCGTGGTTCTTCCCCGGGAAATTTTCCAGTCCATCTGCTCCTGATCGATGGTGGGGGGATTGCAGTTCGGCATTTCAAGGAAACTTGTAACGCCTCCCCTCACGGCGGCTCTAGAGCCTGAGGCCAGATCTTCCTTCTCTGTCCCGCCGGGTTCGCGGAAATGCACTTGGGGATCAATCACCCCGGGCATCAACAGTTTGCCCTCGGCGTCGATCTCCTCGCGCCCATCACCGCCAACCTGGGTCGCAATAGCGGTGATTTGTCCTTTCGCGCAGGCGAGGTCTCCCTCAAGGAGGTCGCCGTCGGGCAGGGCGATGGTTGCATTTCGGATAAGCAGATCGTGCATTTTGGGATTAGTAAGCTGTGAGAATGAACGTAGTGTACTCTCTTGGGTCAGCCTGCTCTTGCGGGAGCCCGTGAAGTGAAAACGGCGCCGTAGCGCCGTTTTCAGAGGAGCAGGTCCGAAACCGGATTCCGCGCTCAGCGGCCAGGGATCAGGCGCTTTGTTTTTCCCGGATTTCGTTCAGCGACTTACAGTCGATACACAGATTCGCGGTAGGTCTGGCTTCGAGACGCTTTATGCCAATTTCGATGCCGCAGTCTTCACAAAAACCATAATGTCCTTTATCAAGATCGATCAAAGAGTCATTGATTTTCTTGATAAGTTTCCGTTCCCGATCCCGGGTCCGCAACTCCAGGGAGCGGTCGGTTTCCAACGTTGCGCGATCATTGGGATCGGGGAGGTTGATTGTTTCATCCTGCATGACCGACATCGTACGCTCGATGTCTTCGACGAGTTCCTGCTTCCACGCGTTTAGGATTGCACGGAAGTGTTCGGTATGAACTTCCCCCATATACGGCTCGCCCCGCTTTGGACGATGCGGCTTGATGCCATGAATCAGTTCTTCCGAAGCTTTAGAAGCTTTTTTCTTTGTTGCGGGCATTGGTTTAGACTGAGACCTCGCTAAAAAATCCCTTAAGGCGGGCCAGAAAGGCGGCGCAATCTATCAGGTTCCGCGATTTCCCGCAATGCCTGTCAGAAAATAAACTTAAGAGGCCGCTATGGGTATGATTTTGCGTTATTCGCCCACTTCTCCGTATGTCAGAAAGGTATCTGTTGTTATCCGGGAATTGGGGTTATCAGGCCAGATCGAATCTGCTGCGACAGATCCCTGGGATCCCAATACCGATCTGGCTATACAGAATCCGCTAGGGAAGGTGCCGACGTTGATTACCGAGGCCGGCGAGGCTCTGTTCGACTCCCACGTGATCTGTGAATACCTGGATGGGATTCACACTGGCCCGAGACTGATTCCTGAGGATCCTAAGACCCGGATTGAAGCACTGCAGCTCGAGGCCCTTGGGGACGGCGTGCTGGATGCAGCGGTGCTGGCATTCATTGAGACCCAGCGTCGGCCGGACGAGTTTCGATGGCCGGTTTGGGCCTCGCGCCAGCGTGCAGCCATTGAACGCAGTCTCGACTGGCTATCAGGGCATAGGGATCTGCTGAGGGGCCAGATCCACATCGGGCACCTCACGACCGGGTGCGCATTGGGCTACCTGGATTTTCGACTCGACGACCTGAACTGGCGGGAGCGGCATCCGGACCTCTACGCGTGGTATGAAGAATTTTCGACCCGCGAGTCGATGCGCCAGACGATACCGTCGGGCTGATCGGCTCATTTTGGGCTCTGAGTTCTATATAATGACGCCGCAGTTCGACGGCTTCCTGGTTTCCTAAAATTTGTTCCCAAAGAGGCGCTCTCATTCAGCCGGGCGGCCGATTGGCGCGTCCACAGTCTGCGTTAACCCAAATATATGCGTCTAAAGAAAATCCACGTTTCCGGTTTTAAATCTTTTGTTGATCCCACGGCGATCACGATTCCCGCTGACATGACCGGCATCATCGGGCCGAACGGTTGCGGGAAGTCGAACGTTATTGATGCCGTGCGTTGGGTGATGGGGGAAAGTTCTGCAAGAAAGCTGCGGGGCGACAGCATGGCTGACGTGATCTTCAATGGGTCGGAGGCCAGAAAGCCTGTCGGCAAAGCGTCAGTCGAACTAATTTTTAACAACACAGACGGCAAGAGCGCTCAGGCCTACGCCCGCTTCAGCGAGATTTCGGTCAAGCGGACGCTGTCACGCGATGGGACGTCGGAATACCTCCTGAACAAGGCCCAGTGTCGTCGCCGGGACATTACGGATCTGTTCCGCGGGACCGGTTTGGGTCATCGGTCCTACTCAATCATTGAGCAGGGCATGGTTAGCAGGATTGTGGAGGCGCGTCCGGAGGAGCTCCGGGCGTTTGTCGAAGAGGCTGCGGGTATCTCCCATTACAAGGACCGGCGCCGCGAGACAGAAACCCGGATGCGCCACACGCGCGAAAATCTGAGCCGGGTTGAAGATATCCGCAAGGAGCTGGATACGCAGTTGCGGCGACTGCAGCGTCAGGTACAAGCAGCCCGCCGATACCAGAAGCTTAAGGAAGAGGAGCGCGAACTCAACGGTCAGTTATTGGCGCTTCGTTATCTTGCCCAGAAAGCCTCTGTGGAGGAGCAGGCGGCATTAACAGCGCGGGCCCAAACAGATGTCGAGTCGCATCTGGTTCAGCAACGAAGCCTCGAAAACCAGATTGAGGGTCTGCGTGCGGGTGAGATGGCTTCCCAACAGGAAGTCAGTGATCGGCAGGCTGCGTTCTATGCGGCAGGCGCTGAAGTGGCTTCTCTGGAGCAGGCGATCGAGCACGCCAAGGAAACCGGCGAACAGCAACGGGCTGAGTTTGAACGTCTCGAAGTCACGTTGGAGGAAATCAAGGCAGAGTATCAGCACGACCAAGACCGTATTGAAGGGCTTGCAGCTGAAGTCTCCTCGTTGATCAGCCAGCGCGATGAGGTAACGGCAGTCAGCACTCGGGCAGCAGATGAGCAGCATCAGTGTGAGCGTGACTATGACAGTTGGCAGGATCGCTGGAACGAATTTACCCAGCAGGTAACGACGCCGATTAAGGATCAAGAGGTGCAGCGCTCACGAATCGAGCAGCTGGAATCTGCCGATGAGAAGGCGCAGGAGCGACTCGCACGCCTGGACGAAGAGATCGGGTCGCTGCTCAATGAAGAAGAGCAGCTTGAGGTCGATACAGCACATAGCGCGGTCATTCAAGGAGAGGCGGATCTTTCTGAGGCAGAAGGCCAGGTGGAAAAGTCCACTGCCCTGATTATCGGGGTGCGCGATCAGATTACGGCGGGTTCCGAACAGCTTGATGAATACCGTCAACGGATGCACTCCGTTCGAGGCCGTCTTGAATCCCTGCAGGAATTGCAACAGACGTCGCAGGACAAGGACAAGGATGAAGCCTATCTCTCCTGGCTCGACCAGCGGGGACTGGCACATGCCCCCGCGCTCGCGGGCGAACTTCGAGTTGCGCCGGGTTGGGAAAGAGCCGCAGATGCCGTGTTTGGATCGAGACTGTCAGGCTTAGGTGTTGGGGACTTGCCGACGATACTGTCGAGTGATTCCGAGATGCCCCGACAGGATATGTTTTTTGTGGAGTCAGGTAAGACAGCCCAGAGCACTGACCGCCAAACGTTGTTGGCATATGTCTCTTCCGATCGCTACGACCTGCAGCCGCTGCTCGCTGGGGTTCTTGTTGCTGAAGACCTGACTGAGGCGCTGGCCCGCCGGGGCGAACTACAGCAGTCGGAGTCGATCGTGACCAAAAGCGGTGTGGTCGTCGGCATAAACTGGGCTCATGTGCCGCGCGGACAAGGGGGAACTGCAGGGTTGCTTGAGCGTGAGGAAGAGCTTTCTCGGCTTCGCGAAGAGGTGCCTGCGATTGAAAGCCGGGTGGCGGAGTCTGAGCAGGAGCTCGATGGGCTGCGAGTCCATTTGGATGCATTGGAAGTTCAGCAGAAGTCGGCCCGCGACCAGGCTGCGGTGATTCTGCAGAAGCTTAATGAAGACCGTCAGGCCTATGCAGATCGCCAGGCGCGTTTTGATCAGATTGAGGGGCGTCGCCAGCAGCTCGCAGAGGAATCGGAAGAGATCGTGTTGGAACTCAGTCGCACGGGAAGTGAGCTGGATGAGGCGCGGAGACATTTTGCGATTGCGGAAGACGAAACTGGCGCACTTGAACGCCAGCGTGAGGCGCTGTTAACAGAAAAAGAAGTACTGACACGCACGTTGTCTGAGGCGCGAGTCCAAGCCCAGGCGGCACAGGACCGTCGTCATGAGACAGAATTGGCGCTTCAGCACAGTCAGGCCTCTCTAGAGTCGCATCGTTCAAGTCTTGAAAGGCTTCAGGCACAAAGCAGTCGGATGCAGCAGCGGCACGAGCAGTTGAGCCAGCAGCTCTCTACTGGAGAAGATCCAGGGGTCGCGATGGGTGACCGGCTGCAGACGCTGCTGATGCAACGGTCAGAGGCCGAGCAGGCACTGGCGGAGGGGCGTAACGAGCATTCAGCGATTGAGCAGCAGATTCGCCAAGCGCAGGGCGCTCTCTCAGAGTGCGAGCAAGAGGTCGCGTCAGCGCGTGAGAATCTCGAGAACAAACGACTCAAGGATCAGGAACTCACTGTCCGGCTGCAGACGCTCGACGAGCAGATTGCGCAAGACCAGTATGTGCTTAGTCATATTCTCGACAGCCTGCCCCAGGAGGCGGAGGAGTCAGAGTGGACCACACGCTCCGAGCGGTTGGCCCAAAAAATTGCCAATATCGGCCCCGTCAATCTTGTCGCAATTGAGGAATTCGAAGAGCAGGCTGAACGCAAGGAGTACCTTGATTCACAGCACGCGGATCTCATTGAGGCACTGGAGACGCTATCGGACGTCATTCGAAAGATTGACCGGGAAACGCGCGAAAGATTCAAGTCAACTTTCGACAGTTTGAATCAGGGGTTTTCAGACTTTTTCCCTCAGCTGTTTGGCGGCGGAAACGCTGTCTTGCAGTTAACGGAAGAGGATTTGCTGGCGGCCGGGGTTACCGTGATGGCGCGGCCGCCGGGAAAACGCAATAGCACGATTCATCTTTTATCCGGGGGTGAAAAGGCCCTGACGGCTGTGGCGCTGCTCTTTGCCCTGTTTAAACTTAATCCGGCACCGTTTTGCATCCTCGATGAGGTCGATGCGCCTCTGGATGATCGCAACGTGGAACGTTACTGCAAAACCCTGCGCACCCTGTCAGAAGTGTCACAGCTCGTTGTGATTACGCACAATAAAATTACAATGGAGTCAGCGGATATTTTGCTTGGAGTGACCATGGGAGAGCCTGGCGTGTCATCTATCGTTTCTGTGGATATCGATGAGGCGGTGAGACTCGCCGCCCATTAGCCATGAACCTGCAGTTGGCCCTGATCCTTCTTGGTGTCGCCACTTTAACTGGTATCGTGTTCTTGTCGCTCTGGCAAAGACGCGACCCAAACGGCGAATGGCTGGAAAGATCGCGTAGCAGTTTTCGAAGCTCTTTGCAGCGCATCCCCTGGGGAAACATTGCGGCAGGGTTGCGCCCCAAGAAGCTCGTTCAGCGAGTTCGCCAAAAGGAACCCTCACTGGTGTCTTCGGGTGATCTTGATCTGACAGGAGATAACAGAGCATCCGAGGTAAAAGCTGAGCCCTTGGTAGGTGGCCTCCCTCTTGACGAGGCATTGACAAAGCGGGCCGTGGGTACGGCGCAAACCTTGCCGTCAGAAATTGGCAAGCAGCCTCTCAAAATTGACTATTGGGCGCGTCTGCCCGGGGTCGCCCCTGTTTCGCGAGATGCGGCGTTGGCAGTATTTCGGGAGTATGAGATTGATCTACAGCGGCCGCGTGCGCTGCACGGGCGTACCCAGCTGGGTAGCGTGTGGTTTGATCTGGAAAGGGCTCCCGCGGACGAAGTGTTTTCAGACCTCATCGTCAGCTTGCAAATGGCGGATCGGGACGGCGCCGTGACCGAATCTGAACTGACGCGCTTCAATAATCTAACGTACTACATGTCAGAGACCTTAAATCGCTCGTTGCAGTTTGATATGACTGTAGAGGAGGCTTTGCCTGAAGCAGAACGGCTGTCCCGGTTCTGTCAGGAGTTCGATCTGCTGGCTGTCATTCATATCGAGCCCCCGCCAGGGAAGGGTTTTTTAGGTCCCGAGGTCGCGCGGGCACTGGATCGCGCGGGGATGCGGCTAGGCAAGGACGATATGTTTCACCTTTACGACCCCCGCACAGGGAAGAGCCGATTCAGTCTTGCCAACCGATCTGAGGCAGGGACTGTCAGTTACGATGAACTGGAATCCGGTATGCTGCGCGGCCTTGTACTCTTTCTGAATGTGCCAACAGTTCCCCGACCCTCTCAAACATTTTCGGACCTGATTTCGGTCGCAAATTACGTCTCTACCGAGCTCGGTGGAGTTCTGGTCGATCCTAAGAAAGGAAGACTTACCGAGGCGCAATTCGACTCTATCTCGAAGGAGATTCGGTCGCTGGAGTTATCCATGAAGCGCTATGGAATCGATCCGGGCTCAGAAGAAGCAAATCGCTTGTTTTAAAACTGATGGATTATCACTATTTTCACCTCATTTTTTGGACAGTCATCAATCTCCTGGCGTGACCAAGAAGAAAAAAACCAAGCCGCCCCAGCCCAACGGATCGGTGGATCCCTCCGGGAAGATTCAGGGGCTTCGGGCCAAAATCGAAGAGCACAACTACCGATACCATGTGCTGGACGACCCTTCAATTTCAGACTCGCGTTATGACGGGCTGGTTCGAGACCTAGAGCAGCTCGAAGCAGAATATCCTGATCTGGTGACCTCAAATTCCCCGACCCAGAGAGTGGGGGCCGCTCCTCTGGATCGATTTGAGTCAGTCGCTCATGAGGTGCCCATGTTGTCTCTCAATAACGCGTTTTCTGCGGATGAGGTAGGTGAATTCGACCGCCGGTGCCGGGAAGGCACGGGCCGAGAATTCCTCTCCTATGTCGCGGAGCCGAAGATCGACGGACTGGCCATCAGCCTGTTGTACGAACAGGGTGAGTTGGTACGCGCGGCGACCCGGGGCGATGGCCGGACGGGTGAAGATGTGACGTTAAATGTCCGTTCAATCTCCTCCATCCCCCTAAAACTGATATCAGACCGTGTCCCGCCGTCGCTGGAAGTGCGCGGCGAAGTCTTCATGCCCATCGCGGGATTTGAGCGATTGAATCAGCAACAACAAGCGCGTGATGAAAAACTCTATGTAAATCCAAGAAACGCGGCAGCGGGCAGTTTGCGTCAACTTGATTCGAATGTTTGCGCGCAGCGACCGTTGTCATTTTTTTGCTATGCAGTGGGCGTCTGGCAGGGAACTCCGTCGCCCGATTCACAGATGCAAATGCTCAGCGAACTGCGGGAGTTCGGTTTTCCGGTCAACCCGCTAGCCCGGGAGGTGACAGGCCTCAATGCGTGTCTTGATTACTACGAGGATGTTATGGCAGTGCGCTCGTCCCTTGATTATGAGATTGATGGCGTGGTGTACAAGGTCGGCAGTTTCGAGGACCAGCAGGCCTTGGGATCGGTTTCGCGGGCGCCACGCTGGGCGATGGCGCACAAGTTTCCCGCTGAGGAGGAAACCACCGTGATCAAGGCTATCGAGATTCAGGTGGGGCGCACCGGAGCCTTAACTCCAGTCGCCAGGCTTGATCCTGTTTTTGTCGGAGGCGTGACGGTATCCAACGCCACGCTGCACAATGCTGAAGAGATAGAAAGACTCGATGTGCGCAAAGGAGATACAGTGGTAATTCGTCGTGCGGGTGACGTCATTCCCGAAGTAGTATCGGTGGTGTTGGATAAACGCCCGCGCGGCACTCGCCGCTTTAAGTTTCCCAAAGCCTGTCCCGTCTGCGGATCCGGGGTGACCTCAGATGAGGGCGGGGTGATCCAGCGTTGTGAGGGGGGATTGATTTGTTCTGCGCAACTCAAGGAATCCATCAAACATTTTTCCTCCCGACTGGCGATGGATATCGAAGGCTTGGGTGCGAAACTCGTGGAACAGTTGGTTGATAGCGGTCAGGTCAAGACCCCCGCCGATCTGTTCGCACTTTCTGTTAACGAGTTTGCGAGTCTTGAGAGAATGGGAGAGAAGTCTGCGGACAACCTGATAAGCTCGCTCGAGAAGAGTCGCAAGACGACGTTGCCACGATTTCTGTTCGCCCTCGGGATTCCGCAAGTAGGCGAAGCGACGGCGCAAACACTTGCGCAGCATTTCGGCACACTTGAGGCTCTACAAGAGGCGCCCCTGGCATCGCTGGAGGCAGTGGCCGATGTCGGTCCCGTCGTCGCCGAAGAGATCAGGCGGTTTTTTGATCAGTCCCACAATCAGAAGGTCATCCGGTCGCTGCGTGAACATGGCGTCCGTTGGCCGGAGGTCACAGCCGGCGCTCAGCCAGTCGGCGCCTTTTCGGGAAAAACAGTGGTGATTACGGGCACTTTGCCTACCCTGAGTCGGGAGCAGGCACGTCAGTGGCTGATCGCCCGAGGCGCAAAGGTGGCTGGCAGTGTCTCCTCGCGGACGGACTTTGTGGTCGCCGGCACCGACCCCGGGTCCAAGTACGATAAAGCAGTCCAACTGGGAATTCGTATCCTGGAAGAGCACGAGATGCAGGCGGTTGCGGACGGAGCGCCCGACTGAGGTGTTTTCCTGGCCGGAACGGCTGTGTGATGCGTTAGAATCCCGCCCTCGTTTTTTACCCCGGTGCCGCTTGATTTTGGTACCGGTGTAAACCCGTTGGCAGCAAATGAAAGACTCCTTTAACTCAAGAACCTCCCTCGATGTAAACGGCAAGCGCTATCAGATTTGTGCGCTCGATGCGCTGGAACCCCGCTTTGATCTGAGTCGCCTCCCGATTACGCTGAAAATCCTGCTGGAAAACCTGTTGAGAACCGAGGACGGCGCGAATGTGACCGTTGACGATATTGAGGCGTTGGCAAGCTGGACACCTTCAGGAGGACAGGAGACAGAGATTGCCTTCACGCCGGCCCGCGTTCTGATGCAGGACTTTACCGGGGTGCCGGCAGTCGTCGATCTCGCTGCAATGCGCGAAGCCGTGGCCGGTTTGAAAGGGGATTCGGATCGAGTCAATCCGCTCTCCCCCGCGGATCTGGTTATTGATCACTCCGTGATGGTGGATCACTTCGGCCAGCCTCAGGCGCTGAAAAGCAATGCCCAATTGGAGTACAGCCGAAACGCGGAGCGCTATGCTTTCTTGCGGTGGGGTCAGACGGCGTTCAGTAACTTCCGTGTCGTTCCTCCCGCGACTGGAATTGTGCATCAGGTAAATATTGAGTATCTCGCGAGCGTTATTTTCAGTCGGGAGGTAGACGGGGCAGAGTTGGCTTATCCGGACACCGTTGTGGGAACCGACTCCCACACGACGATGGTCAACGGGCTCGGAGTATTGGGCTGGGGTGTCGGGGGAATCGAAGCAGAGGCCGCGATGCTGGGTCAGCCGGTCACGATGCTCATTCCGGAGGTAGTGGGATTCGAGCTGACCGGCACGCTGACAGAGGGCGCGACAGCTACCGATCTTGTCCTGACCGTAGTAGAAATACTGCGCCAAAAAGGTGTCGTCGGTAAATTCGTCGAGTTCTTTGGAGACGGCTTGAATCACCTTTCGCTCGCGGATAAAGCAACCATCGCCAATATGGCGCCGGAGTACGGCGCCACCTGCGGGTTTTTCCCTGTCGATAATGAGGCGCTTGAGTACCTCAAATTGACGGGTCGCTCAGACGAGGAAATCGCGCTCGTTGAAGCGTACAGCCGCCGTCAGGGCCTGTTCCGTACGGCGGATACCCCGGTCGCGCAATACAACGACACGGTCAGTCTTGATCTTGCCGACGTCGTCGTCAGCATCGCAGGCCCCAAGCGACCCCAGGACAGAATTGCGTTGACTGACGCCAAGCACACGATCACTGCTGCGCTGAGTGACGCCCGCGAGGGGGGTCCAGCACGAGGTCAATCGCTTGAACTTGGCGGGGCTCGTCACACGCTTCCCGATCTCGCGGTGGTGATCGCCGCAATCACGAGTTGCACCAATACTTCCAATCCGGGTGTGATCATGGCGGCGGGTTTACTGGCCCGAAATGCTCGTGAGAGGGGACTGTCGGTCAAGCCTTGGGTTAAGACTTCACTCGCGCCGGGATCGCAAGTGGTTACCGACTACCTCGCAGATGCGGGGCTCCTGGATGACCTGGAGGAGGTGGGATTTGCCGTCGTCGGGTATGGCTGTACGACGTGTATCGGTAACTCCGGCCCCTTGCCTCCGGCTGTGAGTTCCGCAATCAAGGAAGGTGAACTCATCGTCTGCTCGGTGCTGTCCGGCAACCGTAACTTTGAGGGCCGCGTCCATTCGGATGTCCGGATGAACTTCCTGGCGTCACCTCCGCTGGTAGTGGCCTATGCGCTCGCAGGCACAACAGATATCAATTTCGGCACCGATGCGATCGGTACTGACTCCAACGGAGCGCCCGTCATGCTGGGCGATATCTGGCCGGGGACAGACGAAATCAA